>JGI24700J35501_10930374_pt1 | contig 13454 bp, 10 predicted proteins | sample TergutTh196P1_FD_35501 | JGI IMG/M metagenome (IMG submission 35501) | reverse complement strand
ATCCCCTGTTGCGGGTTCTGTTACGTCTACTGTTGTTGGGTTGGTTTCATCCCCTGTTGCGGGTTCTGTTACGTCTACTGTTGTTGGGTTGGTTTCACCCCCTGTTGCGGGTTCTGTTACGTCTACTGTTGTTGGGTTGGTTTCATCCTCTGTTGCGGGTTCCGTTACGTCAACGGTCGTCGGCTCTGTTGAAACGGGCGGATTTTCAAGTGGCGCTGTTCGCCCCGTAAAGTTGATATCATAGTTGTTTAATAAATGTGTCCCTGGAATACTATTATCCCCAGACCATCTAATGTTTGGAAAGCTCACCAAACCGTCTGATAACCCATAGTTAAACCAATTGCTTGCTTGGTTGCCATCAAATAGCATCCCGTCTTCAATTAATAAAACAGTATAAGAAGTCGTGTTAATCGCACCACCATTAACTGTCGCCCTATTATGGGTCATTTGACCGTTGATCATATACAGCTGTGACGAACCCTGTAATGTATTAATGGCACCACCTTGACGCGCGCTATTACCAGTCATGACGCCACCGTTCATGAAAAAATGATCAAGTTCACCAAAGTCAATCCCACCACCGTAACCGAATTGGCTTGTCGGGCTTAACCCAGCTTCATTGTGGCTAATCGAACTATTATCGAACATGTAAATGCTATTACGGGCGCCCGAACTCGCAGATATACCACCACCGTTCAAAAAGGCAGTATTATGTTCGATGCGACTATTGTGATGCAAAGACAATGTTGCCCCTTGTAAATAAACACCACCACCATAATGAATACTTGCATTATTAACGATCGCTGCATTATCTCTCAGCGTAAGTCCAGTATGTCCGGGAAATTGCAAACGTTCACTATTTCCGTCAACTCTTACACCACCACCAAAGCCATTAAATCCTGGACTTCTCGTTAGCGTGATGTCTCCTGCAAGCGTTAACGAACTATCAATCATACCTGTTCGCTGGACAATGAAATGTCTATTGGAACTTGAAACAACCAATGTACCTTCTCCTTGGATCGTAATGTCGCGGCCATTACTGATCTCAATGCCTGTCCCCACGTTAATCGTATCGTTAACCACAATCGTTAACGGCGCTGTTCCAGCAGAGGAAATAGCGCTTCTCAGTTCTTGTTGTGTCGTGACAACCACATAAGCACTTGTTGTTTCAGCAAAAACAACATGCATCATCATCATTTGAAACATAAAGCTAAACGCAACTAATAAGATTGCTATTTTTTTAAACATCATTTTTTCCCCCATTTTTTCACTTAAAATAACCCTCTAAGTATAACCCAAATTCAAAACATCGTCAAGTTAAGTATGGGCAAAAGCATGTAAAATTTACACAAAACTAATTTCAAAAATAAGGAAATCTCGGGAAGTCAAAGGCATTTCTCCCAGGTCAAAAATGTCGAAAACCCACCTTTAATCACTTAAACAAAAACATCCATTAAAAAGAAAGGGGTTTTTAAGATTAAAATTAGCTTCTTGATCATTTTTATAAATTTTATTTGAATATTATTTTAGAAAATAAAAAAATAAAATCTAATTTGTTTAGATTTTATTTTAGATTTTATCTCATGCTTATAAAAAGAGAAGGGTTTTTTATAGAAAGAAATTCTTTTAATCTTAATTGTCTATTTTTTATTCTTATTCTTACCAAGTTATTGCTAAAAACAACAGTTTTTGACAAAACACCTTGAATTTGTTACAATAATGACTGCAATTGATAACTCCTTCAAAACAGAGCAACGTTTTTAGTTCTATGTTTAAAAGCGATGATATCAAATGCTGTGAACAGCCAGCCCCTATTAAAGGAGGTGAGAATCATGGGTGTCATTTCATATTACATCACGATGGTACAATGGATCGTTTCAGGAATTGCAGCTACAGCAGCAGCTCTTATCGGTGGCGCTATCTCTGTTATTTTTATCTAACATTGATGTGTACCACAAAAGTACCGCAAAAAAGAAAAGAAAGGAGGACGAACAAATGGAAAGTCAATGGGCTTGGGTTTCAAGATTAACAAGAATCGCACATAACTGGGGTTTTATTTGGGACTCAGTTTTCGGAAATGCTGCGCTATAAGATCATTTAACCGTTATTTGTTAAATAAATAACACTTGACTTACGAAAAAAGGAGGTGCAATTAATCATGGGAGCAATTAATACAGCTATAACAACATTATACTTATTTGTTACAGGTGGTGCAATGTTCGTTAATACAGCCATTGGACAAGTCCTTAATACAATTGGTAGTGGTGCAATGATACTTCAAGACTACGTAGCTAACGTCTTTGGTCTTTAATTTTAAACAACTTATCATACGTTTTAAATATCATTTAATGGAAAGGAAGGATTATATATGTTTGAATTTGCTCGTGGCGGTGGACCAGGCGGAAACTGGTTCATTCTTGAAACTATATTTCAAATTACACAACATTGGGCTACTGCTTGGAGTTCAATGGCCATCTTAAATCGTTAAGACAACATACCTAAGTTAGATAAAAGAGGAGGTTTTCGATTCATGGCATTCATCGGTAGTTTTCTTTATTATACACTTGAAGCAGCTGTAGATTTTTTAGAGTTGGCAACAAGACTTGTTCCTACAATCATAAGTTTTATTATTTAAAGTCAAAGTGTCAAAAAAGCGATGGGTCAATGTTGGGATCAGACACTCTTTGCTTTTCTCCCCAGTTTGACACTTTTAAAAACGTGAAGTCTCTTAGATGCTCTGTAAGCATTTGAGAGCTTTTTTATTTTAGATAAGAAGAAGTAAACTGCACAAAAACGTAATAAAAACGAAATATCTTCTTATATAGACTAAGTATACACTAAAATTTAAAAGATTGCAAGTGATTTTCATAAAAACGAGTATAAGATGCAAAAAACGGGTACAAGATGCAAAAAGCAGTGGAAAACCTGACATCAAGTTTTCTAACAATGGATACCATCATAAAAATGTAACAATTGTTTCAAAAGACAACTGTTACATTTTTATTGAAAATCATCAATCTCATACCGTCAATCTAAATCACTAACCGAAAAGCATGATAATCGCATGGCCTAAGAATGTAAATATTGTCGACCCTGCCAATCCAATCCAACTCCAAATAGCGCCTCCAATACTCATAGAAAAACCTCCCCTCTTTTTTCGATAAATGAAAAGCGCTAACGAAAATCACCCCTAATCGCTCTAAATATACCATCCCAATGAACTGCTATCTGAACGATCCGTTCTACCCAAGACCAAAGACCTCCCATAATCCAACACCTCCTAACATCAAACAACATAATTGATCGTTATGCCCTGCATGACTCATATCAGCGACTTAGCAAAATCAATTACAATTAAAAGTTTACCATAGCAATAGACTTGAATACAAGTTTTTTGATTAAACACCCTCTAATTCTAACTTCTCGTGAAGCAAAAAATGTTTTTATCTATCAAAATACAGCTAGATTTATCATTTGATTTTGAAAGCTTACGAAATTTCTTTACAGATCGCAAAAGACTAATCAACGTTCTGGATTTATTTCAAAAATAAAAAATATACCGCAACTTGTGTTACCGGTATATTTTTTGGTACAATTAAAAACGGAAATTTGGCATCAGTTCAACGACGCTTCACTACTTTCAGCCAGTTGAGCTATATCCCCTCGGTAAAATAAGTCATCACAGTCAATTTTCTTAATCTCATGATAAACCTTCGCACGTGCCGCTGCAAGGTCAGCACCTTTTGCGACAACAAATAAAACACGGCCACCGTTTGTGACACATTCTCCATTTACCACATCGGTTCCCATGTGGTAAATGTCCACATCTTCTAACGTATCAAGCGCTTTAATCGGTACACCTTTTACATACTCAGCTGGATAACCTTTTGCGGCTAATACAACGCCTACAGTTTGCTCAGAACGCCACTTCATCTCAACATCCTTACCAGCCATCAATTCAAGTAAAGCTGTTGATAAATCCGTTTCAAGCAGAGGCAAAACAACTTCTGTTTCAGGATCACCAAAGCGGGCATTGAATTCAATAACCTTAGGCCCATCAGCTGTTTTAATTAACCCAGCATACAAAACGCCTGTAAAAGGAAGTCCTTCGCTCATCATAGCGTCAACAGTCGGCTTAATGACTGTTTCAAGCGCTTGTTGGTAATCTTCATCAGTAATCAAAGGATGTGGTGAATGCGCCCCCATTCCACCTGTATTTAATCCTTCATCATGATCATAAGCACGCTTATAATCACGGGCAATAGGCATTGGATAAAATTTGTCACCGGCTACAAATGACATCAGAGAAAACTCTTCTCCATCAAGAAATTCTTCAATCACAACACGTGCAGATGCTTCTCCGAAACTTGCATCAACTAACATCTCATTAATTGTCTGCTTGGCTTCTTCTAACGTTTGACAAATCACAACCCCTTTACCCGCTGCTAATCCATCTGCTTTAATGACAATTGGCATCACTTGCGTTTCTAAAAAGGCAAGTGCATCTTCAACTTGCGTATGATCAAATTCACCATAAGCTGCCGTCGGGATGCTGTACTTTTTCATCAACCTTTTCGCAAAAGCTTTACTTCCTTCAATATAGGCTGCTGCTTTTTTAGGACCGAATGCTTTTAATCCATGCCCTTCAAACGCATCAACCACACCTGCCATTAAAGCCATTTCTGGTCCAACCACTGTTAAATCAATGTCATTTTCTTTCGCCCAAGCTGCAAGTTGATCTGCTTGCGTTTCTTCAATGTCAACTAAAGTGGCCTCATGCATGCCAGGATTTCCAGGTGCACAAAAAATGGCTTCAATTCCATCTCGTTTAAATTTCTTTACAACCGCGTGCTCTCGACCGCCTCTACCTACAACTAATATCTTCACTATTTTTATCCTCCAATACACTTTTTTTCAATGTTATCCGATCAAAGTTGATCACCAAAAAAAGCCGTGCAGCCATCCAAAAGGATTGGTTCAACTCATCCAAATAAATTCGGCAGTCTCACTGGCGGCGCACAGCTCGTTTAAAATTATCTTTTTGAAGCCTTAATGTTGTTTTCAACATCGGCAACTTCCCAAATTTGAAGTTCCCACGGGAAGAAATAATTATTTTTATTTTTGAAACAAATGTGAAAAGCTCTGTAGCCTTCTTTTTCGATTTTATACCAATCTTTAACACCGTAAAGACTTGTCCAGTCATCAATAATATCTTCGATCGCTTCAATTTCTTCTTTTTCAAGAACGATACGGCATCCGAATACATCACTTAACCATGCATTTAATGGATATTGCACAGCATTGTTTTCATATTGCGCAATTTTTTTGTTAATACTTTCTGACGTTTTAACACGATAGAAGTACTCCATCCCACTCAAGCTAGCAGCCATTAAATAATAGTTAATACTATCATTAAAATAGGTTCGATAGTCTAGGATGTGCTCAACAGGAATTTTATCAATGGTTCTTGATAAATTAATTTTTTCAAGACGTCCTGTGTCAAAATAATCTGCTGCATAAGTTCTGTGAATTTGGTTAACCTCTGAAATCAATCTTTCTATATTTTCTAACATACTCTTCATTCCTTTAATTAAATTTTTAATTTACTTCACATTATTGGGTTCAATTATCAATGTTTGAAATGCCTGAATCCGGTCATTACCATCGCAATTCCTTTGCTGTCACACACTTTGACTGAATCTTCGTCTTTAATAGAACCACCTGGCTGAATGATTGCTTTAATCCCATACTCAGCAGCAAGTTCTACAGTATCTGACATCGGGAAGAACGCATCTGATGCCAAGTAAGCACCTCGTGCCTGCTCTTTCGCTTGCTCTAAAGCAATCTTTGCAGCCCCTACACGATTCATCTGGCCTGCACCTATACCAATGGTCATCCCATCTTTAACGATGACAATCGCATTAGACTTCACATGCTTGACAACACGCATTCCAAACAATAATTGCTTCGTATCTTCCACATCAGGTTTAACTTCTGTTACAGTGGTCAAATCTGCATCGGTCAGTTCTTTTGAATCAGATCCTTGAACCAATAAACCACCTTTGATTGAAACCAATCGTTGCGACTGGTCATCTTTTTCATACATTGGCGTTTTTAATAACCTAATGTTCTTTTTAGCTTGTAAAATTTCTAATGCAGCCGGTTCAAAATCAGGTGCAAGTATGATCTCAAGAAAAATGTCATTGAGTTTGTTAGCTGTTTGTTCAGTTACCGCTCGATTTAAAGCAATGATTCCACCAAAAATTGAAATGGGGTCCGCATCGTATGCCTTTTGGAATGCTTCATCGATATGGGTACCTGTTCCAACACCGCAAGGATTCATATGTTTAACAGCAACCACTGCTGGTGCATCAAATTCTGAAACAATTTCCAGTGCCGCATTGGCATCTGCAATGTTGTTATAGGATAATTCTTTTCCATGTAATTGAATACTAGATGCAATGCTATAGTTAGATTCGCCAAGTTCTTTATAAAAAGCAGCTGGTTGATGTGGATTTTCACCATACCTTAATGTCTGCTTCAGTTCATAAGTCTTCGTTAATTTCGTTGGCACTGTTATGTCATTGACGACATTAAAATAACCCGCAATCATCGCATCATAGGACGCCGTATGATTAAACACTTTGCCTGCAAGCTTTTGCCTCGTCTCAAAGGTCGTATCACCCTGTGTTTTCAATTCTGAAATAACCAAGTCGTAGTCCATGGCATCAACGACGACAGTCACATCATTAAAGTTTTTTGCAGCTGACCTTAACATTGAAGGTCCACCGATGTCAATGTTTTCGATTTTATCTTCATGAGTTGAAGTCAGATTCTCAAGGGTCTGTGCAAATGGGTATAAGTTGACGCAAACCAAGTCAATGTATGCTATTTTATTTTCTTCAACCTGTTTCGTATGGTGGTCATTGCCACGCTTTGCTAATAGTCCACCGTGAACCAAGGGGTGCAATGTTTTGACACGACCTTCTAGGATTTCTGGAAACCCTGTTACTTCATCTATTGAAATGACTTTCAATCCTGCATCTTCTAAAGCTACCTTTGTTCCACCTGTTGAAATAATCTCAAAATCGAGGTCAAGCAGTTGTGTAACGAAAGGAACCAAACCACGCTTGTCAGATACACTTATTAATGCACGTCTCACGAAAACAACTCCATTTCATATAGCGAATGGCATTCAAAACTTACCAATTCATTGGCACTAGCTTTGAAGCATGGCAGCTACAATTCCTGCCAATATATGTGTAATTACAAAAATTCTATGCCATATTATAACATATCTACGGCGCTTCGTCTAGTTAAAGTGGGGAGAAAACACACTTATACATGCTTTTTTCAAAATGCATGGCTATTCACATTAAGCTTAAAGAAAAGCGGTCCAGTTGAAAAAGCTTTACAAGGATTTTTCTCATTAAAAACCAAAAATTTTAAAAACAGCAACTGTTCAAGTTCATATCAGGTTCATCACGTATAATATGATACGATTTTAACAGTCATATACGAGTGAACGGGTATTTATGCATCATCCACCTCAAATAAAGCTTTTTATCCTTGTCGAAAATGGAAAAGAACTGGCGATACTGACAGAAAAATTGAAGTTGTTGAGACTTATCAACAAATAAAAGTCAAAACAACCCCTGTCAACAAAATATAGCAAAGGTTGTTTTAAGTTTTATTGACTAATCTGTAACAACTTCTGTTTTAACTCACCTTCAATACGACGTATTTCTCCTTCTGCTTCTTGGCGTTTCAAACGTCCATCTTGTTGGATCTTTAAAACTTCATCTAACGTCGAGATTAAAGATGCATTGGTTATTTTCAATGTTTCCATATCAACAATGCCACGTTCTGATTCTTTTGCTGTTTCAATCGTTGCTGTTTTCAATGTCGCTGCATTTTTACGTAACAATTCATTGGTCATGTCTGTTACTTGTCTCTGTGCTGCTGCTGCTTGTGAAGAATGTTCCACACCTAATGCAAGAACCATCTGGCTTTTCCAAAGGGGGATTGTATTAACCAATGTCGACTGAATTTTTTCAACGAGCACCGTGTTATTTCCTTGAATCAATCGAATTTGTGGTGCGGTTTGCATCGCAATGGTTTTTGTTAATTCTAGATCATGAATTTTCTTTTCAAATCGGTTAGCTAAACCATCTAGATCTCTGGCTGCCTGTGCATCTTCTGGGCGCCCACTACTTTGAGCCAATTCCATGGCTGCTTTTAAATCCGTTTCTTTAAAATCTGCTAATTTTTTCTTACCTGCTAAGACGTACATGGACAACTCTTTAAAATAGTTCAGATTTAATTCGTACATTTTATCAAGTAAAGCAATGTCTTTTAGCAAATTGACTTGATGCCCTTCCATGACCTGACAAATTTTATTGATGTTGAATTCTGCTTTATCATATTTGGCACGCATCACTTGTATTTTATTTGTTTGCTTTTTTAGCTTTCCAAATAACCCTTTGGCTTCTTCTTCATCAAAGTTTTTAAGTTCTGTGACAACGCCTGTTAATAATTGACCCACTTCACCTAAATCTTTTGTTTTAACATTGTTCAATGTATTTTCTGAGAAGTCCGCCATTTTTTTTTGAACACCAGCGCCATACTGAAGGACAACATTAGAATTGGTTAAATCGATTTTTTGAGAAAAATCATCAATCATCTGTTGCTCTTCCAGTGTTAATGTCGTATCTGACATGATCACTTCTTGTTGTGTTGGTGCTGTTTCTAAAACAAGTTCTGAACCACGCTCTTCATTCCCCGCAAAAGGATCCAATGTTAAAGTCGGTGCTTTTGTCGCTAAATCATCTAATGTATTTTCATTCATTACGCTTCGCCTCTTTTACTCATATCTTCAAAGTCATTACCCGTTAGACCATCTTGCGCTAACATGGTATTTAGGACTGCAATATCTGTTGAAACATCAAGCATGACATCTTTAAAGAGATCATCTAATAATCGCTCGTAAGCTAAAATCAAAGTGTCAAGCGACGTTTCAATTTCTGTTTTAGCAGCTACAATGTTCGTCCCTTGAGTCGCTTGCTTATCAAGTTGCACATAAGCTTCCAGCAGCTTTACTGTTGTCGGCAAATAATACGTCATCATTTTCCTCAATTGTAAAACAGCCTCAGGATGCTTTTGTATCCGGTTAAATAGTTGTTCGAGCAGACGCTCTAAGTTTGAAAGTTTGATCGTCATGTCGTATTCAGAAATAGCCACTTTCTTTTCATGAATTTCTTCCATAAACGCTTCACCTTCTTGAATGATCGTACGCGCTTGGAGGGGTAATTGTTCGTGAATTCTTCTGTTTTCTTCTTGTAGACGTTCGATTTCAAGCTTATGTTCTTGTTCAACTTGATAGGCTTCGTAAACCTCATGATAAACAGTGAGTACTTGCCTATCAGGCGTTAATCTTCCTTGTTTAAACCAATTGGCACGAATCATTTTCTGCAAGTCTTTTTGTACAAAATCCTTAGACTTGTTCACCGAAATGGCTAAGTCCGACACGTTTGCATATAACTTCCCACCTAATGCAAGCTTGTATTTTTTAAAGCGGTTAACACGTGCGATCATCAAACATCCAGAAATGGCCGTGATTAAAAAGACAACAAACAAAGGACTTAAAATAAATTGGTTGATCACGATCCAAAACCCTGATGAATGGAAGGTAACTGCGCTTAAAAACAACATGGCTAACATCCCTAGACCCATCAAACCCGCAAAAATAAAACCAACAATCGCCATTGCCAAGCCACCGTTATAAATCCCATCTTTTTTCGAAAACAGCTCCCTTTTAACAGGATACCTATCAAGTTCTGTATGAGACTTTTTGAGACTTTCAGCATGTTGTTTAATGCTTTCTTGTTGCTTCTCATAGGATGTTTTAACTTTGTCAGATTGCGCTTTAACAACTTTCTCCGCTTTTTCATACCCTTGTTCAAAAACAGTTGTGGAATGACTAACCATATCGTTAATTTTTTGATTCAACTTTTCATAGTTTTTAGCATCCATTGCGTTTTTAACAATGTCCTCCAATTTAGCATCAATATTTTCGATTTGTTGTTCAATATTTAAAAAAACATCTTTCACCCAAATCCCTCCTTCATGCATCATGTCTAGAAATTAAAAGAATGCTCTTCTCTATACAGTATACCACAGCCTCATTTAAATGTCGACTTGAATAGTCCAATTTCAATCGTAAGAAGTATTTCATCTAGGTCTAAAGTCCTATAAGAAAAACAGCGACAGAACTCAAAACAAAGTCATACCTCTATTTACGATCATTTAACGTTTAACGAAAGAAAACAGCTCCGAAAATTCAGAACTGCTCAAGTCAATAAATGCTTGATCACTCGAGGGTACAATTCATGCTCAATGGCATGGATCTTTTCTTTGCTTTCAGACGCTGTTTCATCCTCAGCTCGCTTAAAGCTCTCTTGATCAATAATCTTTCCCGTGTCAATCCCTGCATCAACATAATGAACAGTCACACCCATGACTTTGACACCGTAAGTGAGCGCATCTTCAACGCCATTTCGACCCGGAAATGCGGGAAGTAAAGCGGGATGGATATTAATGATCTTGCCTTCATATTCAGCCAATAATGTTTCACCAATTAATTTCATATAGCCGGCTAGAACGATTAAATCAGGATTTACTGCCTTCAAATGTTTAATCATCTCAAGTTCATACCTAACCTTCGAGTCAAAATCTTTCAATGTTAATTGAAGCGTCTTAATCCCTAACGTCTCAGCTCTTTTTAAACAGTACGCACCTGGTTGATCGCAAACGAGTAATGCCACTTCACAACTGTCGCCATGAAGTTTTTTAACAATCGCTTCAAAATTTGATCCTGAACCTGATGCCAAAACAACGATTTTTTTCATGATCTTACCGCACCTCGACACCAGACCCAGCTTCAATACGTCCAATGAGATAAGGCATTTCTCCTGCATCTTTCAATGTCGAAATCGCTAGGTCGACATCATCAGCTGAAACAATAATGGCATAGCCGATCCCCATGTTGAAGATGTTGTACATTTCCCGCTCGTCAATCTTTCCAAGTGCCATCAAATAATCAAAAACAGCTGGTCTTGGGAAAGATTTTGTCTCTATAACAGCTTTCAATCCAGCACCGTATGCACGTGGTAAATTCTCATCAAAGCCGCCACCTGTAATATGAGACATCCCATGGATTCGAACCTTCTCTTTTAAAGAAAGAACTGGCTTTACATAAATGCGTGTCGGTTCTAAAATCGCTTCACCAACCGTTTTACCAAGTGTTTCCACATAAGTATTTAGCCCGATGTTATGATCTTTAAACAATATTTTACGAACTAAAGAATAGCCGTTAGAGTGAATGCCACTTGAAGGCAATCCAATGATAACATCGCCAACTGCGACTTGCTCACCGGTAATCAATTCTGATTTTTCAACAGCGCCAACGGTGAACCCAGCCAAGTCATAATGACCTTGCGCATACATATCAGGCATTTCAGCTGTTTCACCACCAACTAAAGCGACACCAGCGCTCACACAGCCTTCAGCCACACCTGAAACAATGGCTTCAATTTGAGCAGGATCATTTTTTCCAACTGCCACGTAATCCAAGAAATAAAGCGGTTCGGCACCTTGCACAACCACGTCATTTACGCACATGGCAACGGCATCAATGCCAATGGTATCATGCTTATCAGCTTCAATGGCGACCAACAATTTTGTTCCAACACCATCCGTTCCTGATACCAACATCGGCTCTTTTAATCCGAGCTCAGACAAATCAAACATCCCACCAAATGCACCAACACTTGAAAAAACGCCTGGTCTATGCGTACGCGCAATATGCTTTTTGATCCGTTCTACCGATTCGTAACCTGACTCTAAATTAACCCCTGATTGTTCATATGCTTTACTCATTTTATTGACCACCTTTAATCAAAATTTACTGACACCTATTAATTCCTCATATCACTGTCAAACATTTCTAGTGCATCATGATACCTATTTCTTATGAAACAAAACCCCCTTATCATTTAAGTCAACTTCTTTTGACGTCGCATTAATGTAAATATCTTCCACGAACGTCACCATCGCTAAAACGAGCAAAGCAATCAATACCGTATTCGCCGACATAAACAAGTAAAAAACAGGAAACAAAAACAGTGCAAATGCAAAGAATTTTCCGAGATAAGTATGTAATAAGATAAGTTCTTTATGTCTCATATAACCAATGAGTAATGAGATCAGCTTCATACCAATCGCGATAAAAATCCAAATCATAATCCAATTTGCAATCTCGATCACAGGTGCAATTCTAAACAAAACAACTAACGCAAGCAAAAAATCAGCACCCCCATCAAGTTTTGCACCAAGTTGTGAAGTGATATTTAATTTCCTCGCCAAAGGTCCATCTATCATATCAGTCAATCCTGCCACAACATAGATGACCATGAAAGATCCCTCAAATGGTACGAGCCACAGAAGCGGTATAGTAAGTAAGATTCTTATCACAGAGAGTAGATTAGGCACATATTTCATATGATCACCCCGCTTAATTTTTTAACATTTCGTTTCATATACGATCCTTGAATCCTCCGCTTAATCAATTGCTTTCCTTTGAAACCAGTCTCATTAAAATTTTCTCATAAGCTTCTTTAACATCACCCAAATCACGGCTAAAATGATCCTTATCTAACTGCTCCCCTGTTTTAATGTCCCACAAACGACTTTTGTCAGGGGAAATCTCATCCGCTAGTAACAACTCGCCTTTTCGATTTCGACCAAACTCAATTTTAAAATCTACTAAGTTGATGTCTATGTCTGCAAAAAATGGCTTTAAAATCTCATTAATTTTCAGCGCTTGTTCTCGAATCATTGTCAACTCATCCGCAGTCGCAATTCCAAGTGCTAAAGCATGATCTTCATTAATAAGGGGGTTGGCAATGTCTAAATTTTTATAAAAAATTTCATAAACGGGGGCTTCAGGCACATATCCCTCCTGTACACCTAACCGTTTAGCCATACTTCCTGACACAACATTCCTGACAACAACATTCAAAGAGATCATCTCAACTTCATGACAAAGCTGCTCACAATGATTTAACTTTTTAATAAAATGTGTTTTAATCCCATTTTGCTCCAGTCGTTCAAACACTCGGATGGAAATAGCATTAATAACTGCACCTTTTCCGGGAACGATGGCCCGTTTCACATCGTGAAAAGCTGTTGCCTGATCTGTGAATCTAACAATAACTTCACCCTTATTTTCTGATTCTAAAACTTCCTTACCTCTTCCGTTACATTGTATCAATGTGTACACCTCGCAATAAATTCTAGTGCAGCAAAACGTAAGTAATAGCGCATATTGGCGTGTATCATTTTCAAATACAAGGAAACGAGGACGACTCGTACCAATGTCGGTACGTTAGGACGAG
>JGI24700J35501_10930375_pt1 | contig 13464 bp, 8 predicted proteins | sample TergutTh196P1_FD_35501 | JGI IMG/M metagenome (IMG submission 35501) | reverse complement strand
TTAGAAAATTTCAGGTTGAGTAACTTGATTAATTGGCTCTTCAGGTAGTACTGACATCATACACTTCAATATACCTGGATTGTCATACTTTCCTAAGGGAATCTGAAGGATGGGTACATTATATCTTACGTTGGAAGTTGTGTAAGATTGCATAAGCTTGTGAAACAGTTGAATAATGTTCTTAGTGTTTACGTCTCTTTCTGGCACATTCCTGGTACCAGTTAGCCACTGTGCCTAGAAATATTTCCACAGCCCATGGTACATTTAATCCTTTGGCCATACGGCTGGACATTTAAATTTTGGCACATTTTTTGTGTAAAGTATGAATATTTTATGAGCAAAGAAAATAACATTATGAAATACACAGCATTTTGTGGAGGAAAAAATAAAGATGGTGCAACGTGTCTCAAAAAAATGCGGTAAGTATATTGGTTGACGAGATAAGTAAAATACAGTCTTTGGCTGCTAGCAGTGTGTCCATCCTATGTATGGGATGGGTACTGTCTAAAGGTTAAGGGTATAATCATTTTTATTTGATGTTGGTTATTGCTTTCTGTGAATATCTGAGCTCTGCAGCGACTCTTCCATATAACTGCTCGTCTCTTGGCAGTAAACAAAATGGTGCCAAACTCTTTGTTGAATCATCTTTTGTAATTATATGTATTATGATGTAGGGTTGATGAAAATTGTGTCTAGGTGGCACAAGCTTGGCTTCTGTTTCAGAGGTACAAATTGCACTTTAACATTACAGTACCAGAAATTAGATATACTGGCTTTTTGGTTTATTCAGTGACCCTTCACATCAGCTGAATGAATTATGTAACACTGAATGGAAGTGTGACTGCAATTTAAGGTACACATTTGATTTTCTGTGTATATGTGCTCTTTGGAACATCATGATACACTTTGGCTCTGTATTTAGCAAATCTGGGTTCCATTCTAGATCCAAAACAACAACTATCATGAGATATTTTAAATTGATTTCCTCATTTTCTCCACACACATGTGGGATAGTAGTGTGATAAGGAACACTTTATTCCTTATTTTTCACAGTTTATCATCCATGTTTCATTATTGTGCCTTTGGATGGTGTATAATCTGTACCATTGGCAGAGTATTAAAATCAAAGAAATTATAAGTCAGTTGTGCAAAGTAGAGCTTTTATTCTAAATATTCGGTTTTGAAAACTATTATCTTAACAATACACAAAGATTTGATTTCTGTGTCTGTGTGAATCCTAACATTTAATTGGGTGAAACACTGATAATTCTGCACCATGGTGGAATGTTCTCTGTTTGTGGTGTTTGTCCATAAGATGTGTGTTTGGGTATTCCCCAGAAAGGTATCCACTATTATGCAAGTGTTGGTTTTAATCCTTAGAACTAACTACTTTGTTGGAACTGGGGTGTGTTTTATTAATGTCTATGTGTGGTTACTCACTTGTTTTCTGCTACAGTAAATGTACAGAATGTGTGCCGTAGGTTTCAAGACAACCTTCATTTCTTAAGCTCCATGTTGCCTTTAATTAAATTAAGCTCTACAGTGTAGAGTAAGAGCACAGTGACTTTGTCAAGCTGTTCATTGCTTCCAAAACTGTAATTAGTCCATCTCTTTTTTAAGACCATAATTGTTCAGTTAAATAAAGCTTAATTTTTTCTATGCATTTTTTATGGTTGTGAAAGTGATTTCTAGCAATAATACATGATAACATGTAATTGGGTTTCGAAGATGTGAATTATTTTAAAGTGACTGCGGTGGCATGTCCAGTTGTGCGGTTTGGTATTGCTGTTGAACCTTAATGGAATTTTGGGTAGATAACAGTGAAGCCACTAACTTGTGAAATTTGCATTTGGAAGTTAATTTAACTGGGAGGCAGACCGACTTCTTCACATAATAAGTCGACTCTTATCCAGTCCATACATTATTTCATAATACTGCAGGTATATATAAAACTGGTTTTTGGTTTTGCATGTATTGGAAAATTTTTTTTGTGGGAATAGCAACTTAAAAAAAAACATTCAGAGGCATGATGCACCGTAGCTATGAACATCACACATTTAATGTGGTGTACAGACATATTCAAAACTTCTCTGCAAGGGTGGAACTTGAACTGTGATTGTTGAATTTTGGGGTTTTGGCTTTCACTGCTCTGCCTCTTTGGCTAGCAGCATCTTTTAATGTATGAGTTTTGCCACCTGATATTATAGTTTTCGTACTGAAAGGGACACAGAAACCATTTCCAGGATGCCCAAATTCAGTGACAGGTTACATGACATTACTTTAATGTATTTAACATAATTTGGTTTACATTGTGTTTGTCAGAATGTGCTCTACAGCTGTTGTGTTTGGTGTTCCGTATATGTTCTGTTGCTTAGAGGAAAGGTAGGGGATAAGTGTTTTTAAAAAGAGGATACTGAAGAAAATATGTGGAGATACGAAGGGCTTAAGAAAATGGACAGTTCATAGTACTGTTGTAATGAACAACTTAGGATTTATGCAGGTCTCCTAATAATATTTTGATAATAAACTGCAGGAGACTGGATTGAGTGGGGAATGTGGCTAGAATGGGAGTGGTAAAGAATTCATATGGAATTTCAGAAAGAATCCATTTTAAGCCCAAGAAGAAGGTGGGGGGGATTGTTGTTAAGATTATGTCTTCAGAACTGAAGGTGTATAGAACTGGCCCATGAGTGTATTCAGTGGTGGGCTTTGGTGTTAGTGTGGAACCACCAGTTCTGTGTTTCAGAGTGTAGTCAGTCATGAAATTCAAGTAGTCTGCTGGGTGCATATGAAGGAAGTTTTGCTTTTTGTTTGAAGATGGTGTCACAGTAGTGCCATAAGCCATATGTGTTGTGACTATTATGGTCTAAAAATGTGAAATATCAATATTTTCAGAAGAAAAATTCTTGGTCCATATGTTAGACATTTGGATGTGTTACGAACTTGCAGACTGTGAATAAATAGGTCTTGACCTCTGTGTTACGTATGGTTGGGGTGCCCCTGTTAATTATTAACATTGTAAATGGAAAACTTCATCTGAACATTTCTTCTTACTGCCAAGAAACCATCGCATTTATTTCATTTAGGTCAGTCATATAAGATTTTTTAAGGATGTAGCCATTCTTTATACTGAAAACTTTATGGAGTCTCTGAATGCTGTCTTGCACCAAAGTACCAGATGCTTGAATTTAATACAGTAGAGAGAGACTGATGTCCTGTCTGTCACTGATTGGGCCTCCAGTAAATCTGTTTTGTCTGATTCACATATCTTGAACCTTGTTGAATTTTGGTATATAATGTCATGAGTGAAGGTTGCTTTGAAAGTGTCCAGTTACATTAAATTCCTGTTTATCCATTTGTATTATCAGTTCGTGGATTACACATGCACTTTCTTTTCTGATAAATTGTCTTCTTAAATGTATTAAAGGTTTGTGACAATGTGTGTTGTCTTGTGTGTGTACAAGTATAAGTGATCCAAGTTTTCCCCCTGAACCATCCATTGTATTTTTACCAGTCTGTCTTGTGACATCCTGGAGCAATACAGGGATGGATCCTGTCCACTGCCCCTGGGTCGTGCCATGGCTCAGACAGTCACTGGCTTCTTACCACAGATGCCTGTATTCATCACCAGGTTAGTTTTTGTGGGATTTATGGTGGAAAAATTAGCACTGGGACAGTTTCTCACTATCATTCCACTGTGCTCCATATTCATTATTTCATTTATCTACCACCAGCATTATGTAGTCTTAGTAGTTGATACCGCCACATAAAACGCTTCGTTTCCTCAGCCCCACTGTCCCACAAGACAATGCACATAGCTACGAATTACTGCATCACTGAACTGGGTAATTCGTACATGCCTTGAGAGACTGCTGTATGAGTCTCAAGCACCACTTGATTAGTTTGAAGTTATTCATTAAATCTGATAAAACTGTAGCAGAAAATAATAAAAGTGTAATGATTGCTGTGGGATTCTTTTGTAGATCTTTGTTATACAACAGTGAGGATTGTTTCAGGTGACTAAAACAGTTTAACAAAATATTTTTTTATGTAGTTACAGTTGAGTTTTTATTAATACCTAAAGCCACATGACTAACCAGCCCATAACCCTGTCTGCCCGGTAGTTGCGCACCACATTACGGCCCTCTAGTGATGATTTCCCCAAGCTCTCTCTGCGTGCCAAAGAGGGCGCAACTAAGGTGCGTGAGTCGGAGAGGGTTGTCGGGGAAACGGTGACACAACGTACAGAGGAGTACATAGACAAGCAAACAGGGGAAATCAAAGTCCGCACCATAGAGTATGTTGAAAAGCTGATTGAGCGAGAGGTACATAACACATTTCATAGCATTCTGGCTGTCAGCATGAGTCGTAGGTAGTGCATGTTCTTGTAGTTTGTTGGAAATGACATTGGTATTGCATGAAATTTGTAACTCATAGGACGCTGGTTCCCAAACTGAAATGTACAAATGCCTTGTTAGAATGTGAAACATGTTAGTGGGTTTATTTGAAAAGTATGTATGTGCCATTATTTTGTATGAACCAACTATATGAACCATTTCTGTGGTAGAACCTGATGGGTTGACATGGCTAAGGCTTGAACTCACCATTAGACACACTCCTGAGTCATTTCCATCTACCTCCAATCTTCAGAGTTTGTTAGTGTCTATCTGCATCAGTGTCATTAAACAGTGTAATCTTAAAAAATAAATTCACCCTCAAAAGGTGGACCCTTTTTCCAGAATCACATATTATCTGTTTGTGTTGATATATTGATTCTTAATTCTTGGAGGTATGGCATTGAAACATAAAAGAAAGCTAACATGGTCACATGCATTATTTATATCAGCTCTTCATAGAATCCATTGCTACATTACAACACTGGTAAATGCACTTCTCTCAGAATACACGGCATTTGCCAAGAACGTATAATATTTGTTAGAATCAGTTACTAATCAGAAGTTTGGAATGTTGTATCAGGATATCAGACCTGTAATATAGCATTGTGGGCTAATTTTTACACTCATGAGAGATCAACATGTCTTAGATTTTCCAATTCTTTACTCATGTTGTAACGTTTAATCTGTACAGTACAGTTAGAATGTGTGAGTATATTAATGAAAAGAATGTTGGCATCTGTAATGAATAATGATTGGATTATCAGTATGTTGGTGCAAAATATAGTCATTCTAAAACTTCCTGTCATATAACCTTAAAATATTATGCTGCTGAAAATTAACAGACTGGCAGGTCTAACGAAGAAGGTAAAGTAAAAATCATATTAAGTGTTCAGATTGTTGTCTCTGAGTGTGGTGATAATGCAGTTGTGTAGGTGGACAAAAGGGTTTCGTAGGAACTTGCTGCCTCCATCCAGAGGATTAAAAGACAGCCTGAACTGAGTGGTTGAATTCTTCCTAAGAAGTATTAGAAACTTCTTACACACTTCCTGAAGCAAAGGAAGGTTCCCTTGAGGCAACACTTCTGTACATGTAAAAGGGAAAATGCATGCTAGAACAGGCTGTGAACTGTCAGAAGGGGATTAGAGGTACAGCTCTACTCATTCTTTAACCTCGGTGCTAGATGGCTGGGTGGGTTTTCAATACCACCCCGCAGCTGCTTTACCCGCAGGACAGAGACCCGTAACACATTGTACGGGAGGCTGGGTGGCCCCCAGGGCTGGTCTGGACAGGTACCGAAAGTCTTGTCCCCCACCAGAATTCAATGCCTGGATCATCCAGCCCATAGTGAATCACTATACCAACTGAGCTATCCCCACCCACATCTTTAGCTGTACCTTCCAAAATAGGATTTCTCACTTGCAGACTGTGTAAAGGGCCATACAGTGTGTATGTTTCATTGTTTCTTTATGCCTTATTCATACTACTACTCAGTATCCTGATTACTCACATTTCCCATTCAGCCAATGTAGTTGAACTGACAAGGCTGTGTCCCCTCTGAAATGTCAGTATCCACCTACAAAGTTACCCAGTGTGAAATTTCAGCAGGCTACAGTCTGAACAATCTCTGCCATTAGACATAAGTGGGTTTTACCTATATGTAATGTAATTAAGAAACTTCGTGTTGAGATTTTTTTAGGGGTATTCATACACATACAGTATGTAATTTTATATGGATATTTTTAAGGGAGGGGTTTTTCAGTCATAAAGTTTGGGAGCCATTAACAGTGCCTACTTCTATGGTGCTTTTGAAGAATCAGTTTGGGGTGTAATTCAGTTTGTTGTTATAAATTTACCTCTTTGATAGGTTTTTATTTTCTTGGCTTTTAATAGTAGATATGCTGTCTGCACTTTGCCTGTAAATTTTTGAGTACAGTGTTCTATTTACTGCTGCTTTGAGTCCCAATTGAAGCATGTCCAACATTTGCATTTGTTCTTGAACACTCCTTCATCAAGTGTCATTTGATGGGCGGGGGGGTTATATATTCTGTCCATCCCCCATGGGTAAAATTTATGTGGATTTGCATGAAATAAGTAGTAGATTAAATTACATTTTGGAACTTTGGAAATATTATGAAGTATATGCTGCAATTGACACTAGCTTCATCTCATTTAATACAGTGTTATGGTACAGGAGCAAAGTCACACGAGTAGTTGGGGGTTTTTGTATAGTACTTTAGTCAACATTGCTTGGGAATTAACATTTATGTACCAGTAATACATTAGTAAGATTGTTTTGGGAGACAGTAGTGGTCTGTGTCAAGATAGTCATATGGTCTGTGTGGTTTTCCTGAGGGGATTGAAGAAGTCACAGTCAGGATAGAAATTTGTCCATAGTATTATCTTGTCCACGCATAGAACAAAACAGCACAGCAGTGTTACGTAACTTGTATGTGTATGAAGTGTTAATAGAATGAACTTGCTGATTGTAATTTATCTGTCTTTTAAATCTTCAATACATCTGCATGTGGTGCCCTTTGTTGTCATGAATAAAACTCTCATTCGAAAGAATGGATTAAAAATTCCACTGACCAGTTGTGGAATTCTGAATCATAAATTAACCTTGGGGTTTTTCTATGAACTGTACTGCTTATTACCAAAGATGGCGCAAATGATAGTCATGGAAAAATACAAAATAAAGTGAACATGTTTTGTCTTGATTCATTATTCTGTGTAATAAGAAGTTATATGTTGGTGTACCATGGTACAGAAAACAGTGCTCAGATGTAAATTAACTGTTCATTTCTGAGTTCTGAGCTTCTCATGGCAGTGTAGATTCACATATTTTGGGATCCTGAGCTATGACACTTTATTCTTATAGGAAGGTTCCAATTTTTCAGAGGATGTACTGCTTCCATTCTCAGGATAAAGTGAGTCAGGTTGACAAAAGTGTGCAGTTACATAGAATTGAAGGGAAGATGCGGGTTGTGGAGGATACGAATGATTGATCAGTGTCAGGAATGGGGAAAAGTGATCACAGGATCCTTACAGGGCAGTAGCTGTTGAAAAGTGTACCAGTTCTAAGACAGAAGGAAGAATAATGAAATGCCATAGTTTGGGTTGGAAAGGAAGAATATCAAAGGGTCCTTTTAGGGATTACAGATAGAGGAAAGCCAACACTTGTCCTTTGCAAGAGCCTTCGTGCTTGGCTTCAGGATGAAGGGCTGTGTTGACCACCTCATGATAAAACCACATCTCCTGTTCATATATGAAGTTTGGTATCTGTATGGTGATGTGATGTGATGGTCTCAGATGGATTGAGTGCCAAATAAACTGTTGCTGACCAGCTTCATTGATTAATTCAGCCGTCTTTAGTCATGTCTTCAGCGACATTAGCAGGGTGTTGGCCAAGCCTCTGCTGAGGAACATACCCAGGTGTCTTTGGTCTGTGAAAGATGACCTGACCATGAGTATGCTGGGTGTGTGTTGTATTTTCTGAAAGTGCACGATAATGTATGTTTGACAGACTGGTAATTCCATTCAGTTAAGTCACCTATAGCTGAAAAAGAATGGCCTGAGTGATGGTATCCTGCTATGGGACACCATTGTCCTGATTAGAAAGTCAGTATATATGGACTGGATGATCATAGAAGCAACATTTCAATCACAATAACAGTAACAGGGAATGTATATATCCTTGAGCAGGTTATGAACACTTATCATTCACACCCTGAAGGAATACAAGGAGGCTGTTCAGAGGGATTAAACATTGATTTGGCTTCTTCTGGCAGTGGTTCCTAAAAATAGCAGTTACTTATCTTGTGCCTGTGACAGGCTATTTTCTGCTCCACCTTTTGCTGCACAAGTTTCTCACTACTGTTCTTTCTGTCCTGGAATAATAGCATATATCATAGTGTACATTTTCGCGGGTCCCCATGCCCCATTCCCAATATCCTCATACTGACTGGCCTCCTATTCTGTATGACCCATTTCTTCTCCATCTTCTGTATAGCAAGGCCCTTCCACAATTTGTTTCATTTCTAACATGAAGATGGAGGCAGTATTTTCCTCTGGAATGTTGAGACACACCTACCAGATAACACCACATCAACCAAGAGGTGCACACTTTGTGACTGTTACTTGTGAATTTTCCTTTGGTCACCACAGCCACAAAACAGAATTTGGGCTGTTATATGTGAATACACATGTATGAAGTTGAAGTGTAATAATTTTTCTGAATATGTAGACTGCATATGCACAAAGAGATACTCTGAACCATCACCTACACTAGGACCAGCGATATCATGGTAGTTGTACAGTTTCAGCATGTCAAAAAGGCCCTAGAGATTAATGAGATCTGAATTTTACATTATGTGCCAGCTTTTTAATATCTGAATTATTTTTATGGAATTTGGGAAAAGTGAGTAATGGACTTACCGTAAAGTAGGAGTTGTATTGAACTGTGCAAGATGCCAGGCTTCAGCCATGGCATAGGTGAGACTTTTGCCCTTCTGGGTTTTTATACAGCATGTGTTCATATACACTGCATAACAACCCAGAAGAGCGAAGACCTTATACCGAATTGTTATAACCCAAACTCCGATTGCAGTTAACAAAATTCTTGTGTAGATAATGTTCATCACAAGCTGATAGTTTTGTTTTTGCCCTCTACTTGAATGCATTCAAACAATTTATGGTTTGTCCATGGGAACTGAATGATCATGCCATTTGTACAGTGTATTGACTGTAATCATTTTTGTGATTAGTGAAACTTATAAATGCTGAGAGTTGACACTTTCATGGCTTAGTCCTATGGAATGAAATGTCTGCACTATACCAGTCACAAACAGTATTCTTTATTCTCCACATTTACTTACAGAAAGTATAAATAATGAAAAGTAGTGGTGAAGAGAGCAATCCTACTATCTTTCAGTGGTGTGTAACATGTTGTGTACATATTATTTTTAGAGTGGGCTTTAAAATAATCAGTTTGTGTCACAGGTGTACATGTGCAGATGAAAACACTGCACACCTCACGCATATCTGGGATTTGAGGTTCTTATGGTGCGGACTGCTGTCTTCTAGGATAGGACACCATGTAGTGTGGTAGAAATTTCGTATGTATCAAAGGAACCTCCTGCCTCCATCTTCAGAATGGGACATGGACAGGGGCACAGATATCTTCACAAGATTGCTAATTTATACCAGACTGCACAGTGTCGCATCCCAGGAGACAGCATGTTATGTCTTATATGTTTTCCAGTTAACATTGGAAGTGTTAATGAAAGTAGATGATCTTCATCATGTCTGTGTGTACCTGTAATTGATGACCTGTGCTTCAGTATTTACACACACAGACTTAATATAGGAGATTAACTGGAATAAGTGGTTTGTCTATATTGTGCATATTTTTTATGCTGTGTGGCTTAGTGGTAGTGTCCCTACAACTATAAGTGATGCCAGAGTGTGTTCATAAGTTACTGTATGTGAATTATATTTTTCAAGCGTTTGATTTGCAGAAGTTCCATAATATCAGCCAAGTCTTCTATTTTCTCATAGAAATTCATGTAATGAACTGAAACTTGGAATTTTCTTATAAGAGTTTGTAAGCATTGTAGAAATTTACCATTTTAATTTGTTCGTACCAGGTTGAGACATTAAAGGAAAAGATAATTTCATTGGAACTATCAAATCCTGAAAGTGAGAAGGAAGGCGAAAGTGAAATAAATGGTGGCGAGGATGAAGAAGGTGAGGGGGATCCTTCTACGTCGCCAGTATCCCCGACTCCTTCAGAAGAACCCCTGGGTGGAACTGTTGGGAGCAAGAAGCGGAGACGTAAACGTTCCAAGAGGGGGAAACATTAAGTTGTCAACATATATCACTGAAGTCATCACACTGAAATATCACAACTTGGTGATAACATAACAGACAGATCACATTAGTATCATTTATTGTTTCTCGTGGTGGTAGGTGTGGGATTATAATGCTACAGTTGACCAACAAAAGAAGAATGTGAAAGATATGTAATGGGACCAATCAGCATATTTTTACAATAATCCAAGTTTCGTCGGGAATTATCAGAATGCCTTAATTAACTCTATTACTGTGACAGAAGTTTCTATGGCTGTTTGCTGTGTTGTGACAAAATGACATACAGTGAGAGAGTATAACACTCTGTGCAAAACATGTGTGACATGTTTTTAAAATGTCTGATAACATGTAATAAAGAAAGCTTTGTGTTTTTAGTGTGCTAGTGATGAACACTGATTGGCCACCTACATATCTCTCATTTTTGTGACAAGTATTTTATATGTTTTTATTATATTTGACCCAAATAATATTTTTGATGGAATTTTTTTTTTTTCTTTTTTTTAATGAAGTGGTCTGTTGAACACATCACAGATTTTAATGGTGTGGGAGTTCGGGAATTTTAAATTTGCTTAACAGATCATTGAACACATTCTGCTAGATTTAAGTATTTAACCTAATACATTCATTATTCATTTCTATTTGTTTCATAATTGTACAAAGAATGGCATCCATAGAGACATACTTGTCAAGATTTATTTAATAACCAATAGAAAATGCTTATTAGAAAGTTCTGCATATTTGGGATGAATAAATATTAACTGCAGTTGTGGCTTTGTGGACATGACATGGTTAATGTTGTATTGTCCATAACTTCATAGCCGCAGCTATCAATGAGAATTCATACAGTTCTGCTGCAACTGTTGATATGTTGTATAGCGCAAGTATTGTTATTCCACAGAGTCCTACCGCAGCTTTGAAGGTGCATGTACAGTGTAAATTTTATAATTGTGTTATAATGAAACATGAAGTGAACAGTTTAGTTTCGTAAAATAATTTTTGTTCAGTTTTCTGTGATGTTGAGTAGAGAGTCTGCATTTTCTTACCTTGAACTGGTGTTTTATTAGTTGGATATATGTATTTACAAATTTTAAGACATTGTTTAAAAATATATTTGCAGTGATATTGATACCACATATTAATATTTCAGTGCTCGAAGTCCAAACACATCCTGATTTTTTTGTCCATCCTTGCGTATGATACGTCCTCACATCCTTGCATCTATTATGGATGTGTCATGAGTATTTACAGTCAGTGATTGCCTTTTCTTCAGCAGTTCAAGACTGCTGGATAACAGAATTTTAAAGTTGGGTATCGTTATTGCAATAGAAACTATTACAATTTGCAGTACTCATTTTAGTATGTGAAGGTTGTAGTATATTTAATAACAGAAACAAGAGAATAAGTTATATATTATGGATAATATTAATATCAAGAACACCATGACAGTGGCAAATACAGTGCTTCTAGTCTTTCTGTGTGCATATAAATACCTTTTATTTGTAGATTAAGTCCCTGTAGTGGAAGTAAAACTCTTAAATACAGCAAATTCTCTAAAATCTGGTTATATATTAAATCTTTCAGAGTCTACAGTTTTGTTCCATATATGTGCATGTTTTAGTATATTCAGGAAAAAGCCCTTCCCTCTTCCACTTGAGGTTTTCACTTGGTGGTGTAGTGTAATCAGTTAGGGAGTGGCATTTCTGTGCGTGGTTTTAAATATACTGTTTCACGTTTCCTAACCAACTGCCTTCTTGGAATGGAGTTACGGTTGAGAAGTTACTTAGCTGGTTAATAAACTGCAAGCTTTTGATGTCATCTGAATGTTCATAACTATATTCATAGCCTGCCACTGCACCACGCTCTGAGCCAGCTGAATCCAGCCCACACTCTCCATCCACTGTCTCACACACAGAATATCCATTTCATTATTATTTTCTAATCTACATGTGTGTCTCCCAAACAGCCTCCTCCCTTTGGGGTTTCTGACTAAAATTCTGTATGGGAAATTGTGTGCATATGATTGAACTGTTTATATACTGGCATGTGATGATTCAAATTATTGATGCAATTATGTCTTCTCAGTTTGGATATATGCATCCACAGATGAAAATATTTGTGAACAGTGTGACAGGTTTATTCTCCACAAAGCTAAATAACCTAGAAGTCAATTATTCTATGCTTTGTAGTTTGACAAATTACTGTCACATTAATCACTTGCCTCATCATATTCTTTGCATAAGCGGGATTTTAATCTTGTTCCAGTTTGTCTAACCAACTTGTCATTCACTGAAAAGTAAACACATTGGATACACAGTTGTCTTTCGTACATGTTTCGGCACTCCCAGGTTCCTGTCATCAGGGGGTCTGTATGTTAACACAAGTAGTGCCTCTGAATGATCCTGTGTGTTAAGTCCCAGACCCACATTAGAGTTTCATTTAAAACACACATCCATCACCTCATAAAATGTTAAAATGTTAAAAACAGTAGATTGGGAACTTTTGAGCTCCATTTTTGCTGTGCCAGGGGCTCCACCATTTTCACCAGAAGGTCAGTGGACATCCAGAGGCCCAACCCGTAACCCGTATACGGGTATTGTCCTGACTGAATGGTGTGTGTACACTGAACGGAGTAGGAGTAGGAGACGTGGTAATGAACCTTTGAGTTCCATACAATGCTGGAAGTTTCTTGACCGGATGAACTGGTAGTGTTTAAAGAAGGACTGTGCTGCATGGAGTTACAAAAACCAAGCCATGTTGTGTTACAGTTCTAAATACTTGGACAGAACTTGTGTGTGAATGACAGTTAAACATTTACTATAGTGTGTAGTCTAAAAGTGCAGGAAAACTGGGGCTGGTATTTCAAGTCCATCACAGTGACGTGCCTTACACTTACTGTATTCTTTTGCTGTGGTAGACGCTTTGCATTTGTCTTATTCCTGTACCTAATAAGGCATACCATGTATGGTATATGAATAAGAATTTAGATAGAACACAGTATGTGGATGTAGGAAAAATTCGTCCATAATTTGGGTTTTTTATAAACACCAGAAGAATGCATCACAAGTGAAATGGTGTTCAGAATATAGTACTTTATTGTATGCTGTTTAACCTTTTAGCACCGGAATTTGGTATTTAAATTTTAGCACATTCTGTATGTATAATGTGAATAATACAGGAACCAAAAAAGGTAGCATTATGA
>JGI24700J35501_10930376_pt1 | contig 13471 bp, 7 predicted proteins | sample TergutTh196P1_FD_35501 | JGI IMG/M metagenome (IMG submission 35501) | reverse complement strand
AATTGAAAAAAATCTATAATTAATTTTTCGTGGTCAAATCGAAGTACATCTCGTCATTTCCCTGGTCGGAGTTTGAAAACCACTGAAAAACTTAGGATAGCCTGTGTCCAAACTGCCGTTCGAACGGAGCACTTTTCTAATGCAAGTGTAGAATGTCAACGCTAAGAAACCTTACTGGAATGGATCTATTATATAACTGACCAAATCTCTTGGTCGAAGGAGCATAAACTCCACTGAGACAATATCGCGTGTGGTGATCACAGAAGACATAAGTATAGGTCTACCGACAAGATTAAAAACTTAATCGTGTCACAGAAACTACAGTTTATTACCACTATTTATTTCATTCATGTGAGCTTTATCCACCAAAACAAAGTCAGTTGTTTCCGACACTGCATATTTTACCACCACCGTCCCTTCATTAGCAGCCCAGTCTGTCTTGTCACCGGCGCGTATGAAGGCCTGCAAACAACTGCCTCTCCGAACCCAGCTTTTGCTAACTATAAACAGATGCCTCAAACGATATATGTCGAAAGATTTAGAATATCTTTTTGTTTAGAGTGGGTCAGAGTAGCGATACTGTCCAAAACCATAGCTAAGAGTAGGCCGAATCCCGCCGCACTGCAAATACTTTCATTAACATCCTTGAGGTCCCCACCTTTCATTGTGTGAACTAAACTCCAATCCAACGATCATCGGTAACAATTGATATTGATATAATAAGCTTTGTAACATTTTGATCTTCTAAACTACCGAACATACCTTTTCGAGATGGTCTTTTTATAAAGCTTGTGATTCGGTACTGATAACAACTTATTTTGTTTTAATTAAGTCCCCCCAAAATGGTTTTTAACAAAACGTTAACACAAAAATTTGAGAATGCTGCCTCATGCAAGGGCCAAGGGAAGAGAACATATTTCATGTACTTTACTTGACCTCGGCTTCAGGCAGAAATGTCGATTTCAACGTTCTGTTTTTTACCTAAACCTTGTAGGACGCTATTTTTACTTATTTACGCGTTGCTTTTACTGGGTTGCTCTCCGAAAGAAATTACCTAGGATCAAGCAATAGTCAGTAAAATTTTTGCTGTATATTAAGGTTACGATACTGTACGTTTTGGTGTTTAATATTTTACTGTTTCTACATGCGACTTGTTCGCACATAGAAACAATTACATAATCCACACAATTAGCAAACGACTTCATTCTCAGAAGGGAGATGATAATTTCAAGTATGTTTTATTTATTTATTGGCGAAGAAAGGACATAACTAACAGAATGTCATAGATTATGCAGTACGACAATGTATTTGGAAGGTCACGGTAATCTGCGCGTAAAAATTTTGATGGGAAAGAATCCTTTATGAGACGGCTGCTTGTAGGTCTGTGTGGTTTATAGGTAATACCATTAAGTGTGTTAAAGAAGTATGTCATCCTCACGAACTATCTACGGACAGCGTGTAATGACGGGATGCACTGTTATCCCTATTTAATATTCGGGGTTTATGTTGATAAGGTTTTACTTCTAACTGACCATTTGTAATACGTGGAGGCAGTAGTTTCTCTCAGGACCTTTTCTTCTCCTCGAAATGACAGTTAATTTTAACCTTAGGAACACAGTTGTAGATCCATCAGTACAGTGATTGTTTGCTAGATTTACAATTCTTCTTGTTTTGTTATAAGAAAAGACAGATTTTCTAATTTATAAACAATGTCAAAAAAGCTGTAGAGCCTTTATTACCTTTACAATACGCCTACGCTATACTCATATTGTATCATATTTTATCAGCAGCTAACTTCTTGTATGTTGCTTATTTATATTCTTGAGCTAAATGAATTAACTTTTGTCCCTTTGTCCATTGATATTATAGAAGCAATATAATATGTTCTTATTTTCTTATGTTAGCCCGAAATGTCTGTCTGTTTTTTCGTCCTTCATACACCGACGTTTCTGACCACGAACCAACATTCTTGCATCGCGTGAGATAGGATCCGGTTTTATTTTTATTTGGAACACCAGTTTCCTGAGTGACGGTTTTAATGTTTCCTATAGTCCGGCAAAACAGGCACGGGGGCTGTCCTTTAAAATAGTCGAGATCAGTAACTTCCACTTTCATTATAATTCATTTTTATATAATCGTTTTATTCAACTCCGTTTAACATTTTCGGTTTAATAAGTCACAATAAACAAAGATTAATCTGTCAATTTACATTCAGTTGTTCCAATCCAGGTTTGATTATTCTTAACAGGCGGATGAGATCAGACAGACGATTTGTTGTCCAACGGTAGCACCCTGCATGGGTCTTGTAGAGTAAAGTGGAAAAATGTAATGGCTAAGTGTCAATAAACCGTCAAAATCAGTGACCGCATGGTTTATGTCATTCGATCTCGACCAGTAATTTTTAACACATGGGCATTCTTCCAAAGGGAAGTCAGTGGGATAGACAAAATTCACCCTGGTTTGCATTTCTGCTTTGTTGTTTATGCTGCAACTTAAGTCGTTAAAAATAGGTTAGTTTCTGCGAGAGTGGGATAATTTAGTTTTTGTTCTTTTATTTCTTTATGTCTTGAAATATTTCTGTACTATATAATGCTTGAAGTGCCCAGTATAATATTTAATGGAGTCACCATCGTCTAATCTTGAAGTGGAGGTTTGGGGGTGAAATTGTGTGGCTAAATTTGTTGCTGGACACACATAATTACCAAATATCTCTGTGCATTGTCGAGAGGTTATGAGTTTCGCGAAGTTAGGTGCAGTGAAAAATGAACTTTACTTAAAGTTTTAACCGAACTTGTGTCCTGATTTTACGCATTTCCATCTGATATGGAAAATATTCGGTAGCGAAAATCTCTGAAAAATTATACTGAGTGACCCTGAGTTTCTTGCTGGACTGTACAATAAAATTGATACTTTGTTTAAAGGCATAAATTAATTTATGTCCATGATTTACACATTTATTGTCCGAACCAGATGAAATTCGGTATAGATATCTGTATATTATGCTATTCGAGTATCATGAAAATAGTCACAGGCAGACCGTACTTTCCTTATAGACGTAAATGAAATTACATTGACGCGTGGATCTGGAAACAGTATGATATTTTGAAAGTAAATGATGCCTTGGTAAAATCTGTGCACTATGTCAAGGAACACGCCATTTGCAGTCTTGTATTTAAGACGCTTTCATAAATAGCCGGGTTTCCTTAACAACTAAGTTATATTTTTAAGATCTATTAGGATTAATTTTCCTCGATTTTAAGTTTTTCTGTAAGTTATCAAACGCGTTATATAGATATGACAGAACTGCTATTGACGGAAATTTATGCATGCGAACATCCCTGACTGAAGCAGGCTTACTTTATCTCAGAAAATAAAGCATAAACAGTATGAATGTACCTCCAAACATGTTGTTGGCTCCGTAATGCCGACAATATTTGTTACATTTGAAATAACTTGTTAAGCTGTCAGCACTGCGGATAGCATAAATTCTATTTCTGTCTCATAAATCAGCAAGAACGTAGGTGACACGATGCAGGACAGTTTAGTAATTGATTTGGGACGAAATGAAATGTTTTACTTTTAACATCCAGGGGACCGGCTATAAGCCTACCCCCTGGTCTACTGACACGCGAGGAGTTTCGTTGATGTGTTCTGCGGAACGTGTCACGGCATGACCACAACGGAAGCGAACAGTGTTTGAACTCGGATCGATACGGTTTGATATTGTGCCCTAAACTTGTTCCTGGAAACTAGAACGATTTCTTCATTTCGGCTGCTTGGTTCTGACTGTCACCACGACGCTATTCAGTCCTTCTCCACGAACTGCATCATCTGCCTGTGTTCGGATTTTCCACTGTTCTGTATACTGGAAGGTAAAGGTACAGTTATCTTTGTATACGTCATTCAGGCAAATCCTGGAGTGGAGTTACAGCTTCACCCATCGGTAGCCTCTGAAGGAGATGGGGTGAATGGTGAAATTTAAGCTCCAATAGCCTTTCACGTGGGAAAGAAACCTCTTACGAATCGGAGTGGTCCCCTCTGGGCCAATTTGGACGTTATGGAAAAGGGATATATATCGTGCCCCTGAGAAGGATCCGACAGGGATTCTTTCGAGATTTGACATTTTTAGAACCGTTTTGCTAAACGACTTATAACTTGGATAACTAGTTTATGGTCAAACAGCTCAAAAATTATTCGTTCCCTTAGGAATGCCTGATTCTGAAAAAGGAAATTCGGGAACCGCTGACCAAACGATACATTATAATCTCATCCAATGATACATTATACATTGACCCAACGATATATTATACACTGATCCAACCATACATTATACATTGACCCAACGATGTATTATACACTGATACAACGATACATTATACACTGACCCAACGATACGTTTTACATATCTCAAAAGAACTGAATCTTCAACAACTATCCTTCCGTCGTCTAGCCTCTAGTCTAGACGATATAACGACTACACTGTTCCGGCTCTTTTCTATTTATTTATCTGTATGTTTTAGATACGTTCACAAAATTGCGAGAAGTGACTATTAGCTTCCGGGGCGTGAAGTTGACCACCCACCCCCATCTAGTGCCGAGGTCACGAAAGAGTAGAACTATACTTCTGCTCCCCCTCTGGGCCCGTGTGGCCTGCTACAGGGTGAAACTATTAGCTTCGTTATGTCTGTAAGTCGGCCTGTCCGTCTTTCCGCGTGGAACAACGCGGCTCCCACAGGACGGATGTTCACTAAATTTGATATTTGAGAATTCACCGAAAATCTGTCGAGAAAGGACAAGTCTCATTAAAATATGACAAGAATAACAAATTCATGAAGGCCAGTATACATTTTTTGTCTATCTCGCTCAGTTCTTCTCGGAATGAGAAAATTTTCAGACAAATTTATAGAGAAAATCAGAGCACACACATAACTTTTCTCGAATATCGTGATATATGTGAGAAATAAAGTGGAAAAATCTTGAAGTGTTGGGCAGGGCACAGATGACATTCTTGTGCATGTGCAATGCATGCTGGATAACTAAGGCTACAAACACACTCTCGGAATACGTAAGAGTTACTGTTCTTCCACTACCTCAGTGGTTACACGAACACGCCTCAAAGTTTCGTTTTACGTACATCGCCTCTCTTGTTTAGTTTTCCGTACAGTGCTAAGAACTGGGCTGTGAATTCAGGCATTACTTCTGGTATATTTATTTCTCTGAGACTTATGTTTTCCTATTCGTGTATGCATATATCACTATGTGATACTCAGTTGTCTTACGTTGGGAAGTTAAGAGGCGGCTTATTTCGACGGTATGAACACCATGCATTGTTTATTTTATTTGTCATTGGTTTTAACTGTATATGTTTTCACACTCACCACTTCCTTTCTTTTTACCGTTACAACGTCCCGTGTTAAAATTACTTTTGTTATTAACCACAGATAAATTTATTCATTATGACTATGACGCCATTAGAACTGTTGTCGACACCCGTGACCCATTAGGCATTTATGCACACAGAAAAGTATTATTGTTCGAGAGAATCAGCTGTGTGAATAGACGTGCTCTTTCCGTAGATATGTATCATGGAGGCTACAATACTTCCTTGCTTTTCAGGTTATCTGAAGAAGACAAAACAGGCGTATACACAGTCACAAAATTCGGCTTGTGATCAAAAAGTATCCGGACTGCGTTCTTTTCTTTTTTCCGTCACACTGAGATGTAACGTTGCTGATATGTCTGGACGAGTTCCTGCATAACCTCGATCATCAAGACCTCACTGCAGCTACTTAGTGTGACGCAATCATAGCAAATAAGCAATAGTATTTGTGTTGTGCGCCTTATTCGTGATGTAAGAGAGTAACAAACAACGCGGTTATATCAGGCTGTGCACAAAACTCGAGAAAAGGGAGCTGAAGTTAATGAAATTTTAAAATTATCTTTATAGAGGAAACTGTGGGCCGTACGCAACTTTTTAAATGGTTCTGCTTCCTTAAATGTGGGCCCACATCCGTCAAATTTGACGAGCTTTCTGAGCATCCTATATCGAGCAGAAATTATGAAATGATAACAGAAGTGCATGATAGACTGACAGCACACGTATCTTAGAACAAGCAGCACGAAAGTAGCTGTGGAAACAAGAAAATTTGGCTCACGAAAGGGAATTTTAACTAAAAATTCTGGGCCGGAGACTTTTATCAACGAAGTTCTTTCCACGGCTGCTGACAGCGGGTCAGTAAGAGCACCGGTTGGCTGTAGCCTCTGATTCACTCGAACATTCGGAAACAGACGCAAATTACCCTGACAACACTGTAACCCTTCCCAGAATTAAAAACACCTTGATAGGTAAAATACTTGAGTATGTAGAAATGTTCAAAATGATATGCAGAAACTTTTAGAGATCCCCAAAAAAGAGTGTGGGAAAAGTTTCCAATAGTAGAATGGCTGGTGGAATATTTCCAAGCAGAAGGAGCCTATCTTGAAAGGAATTAGTCCGTCATCAAGGTAAATTTACTACTGTGAGTTTCACAATACCAATCTGGGTGCTTCTTTTTAGGCCTCATACATGTACATTTGTTAGGGTCGAGACCAAGAAAGTCGACTGAAGTGGTGATGATTGTAGTTGGTTTTCACCAGGTATTGATTCGAATTTTTTTGGAAACATTGACTTTCTTGTCGCAGGTTCTTGAAGGTTTCCTTCATCGAATCAAGATTAATTCTTGGATATAATCTGAGATTAGGCCAGAATAGTTTCCAAAATTTTTCAATTCATTATTGGCCAATATTTATACCAGTCGGTATTGTGTCGTTTCGGAAGGAGTCAGCGGCGTGATATAAGATAGTAAGAAATAAGTTCTCGAGCTGTACACTAATAACTTCATGTTACATTGCACTATGGTTTCGTCTGTGACATTCAATTCTTGTGTCTTGTTGGCGATTGGCGAAATAGCATTGTGAAAGTTGACCATTCATGAGTTTCCCATTTAATCTCGTAAAGTGTGAAAATACCTCACTGTGGGTGGTACGTCATGGTCATTCCAGGAAACCACACGCGAGAGTCCAATAAAAACATGGAATCATCATATTACATTTTTGTTTACAAATTCCACGCACAACACTTTGATCCTATACTTGAGCTTTTGTGGAGGGAAATAAATTTTAGTCCTTCGACACCAATACATAACTTGAGAATTGTTTCTTTTACTAAGGTTTATTACGCTCCTTTGGTGTATGATTTTTTTTGTAACGTAAAATTTATTCCTTCGATAAAATTGTTAATAAGAATGTTGCGGTTCCTGTTTTTCCTACTAATTTGATTATGTTATTAACAAAATTTTCTGTCGGTGTTTGTTAGAGAAGAAATAGTTCTAGTACATTTCAAGAGACGTTATCTTTAGCCGTGAAGTTGTCCCTGTGTAGGGCTACATACATCGTATAGACAATTTATTGCTACGTGTTTGTACCACTGTAGACAAATCTGGGAGCTCTTTGACACCTTGCAATCATTCCTCAATATAGTCAGTTTTAAACGTTGTGAATCTCCAGATTTCATAAGCGCAGGACACACATCGTAGCCTTTCTCAGTGGCCGTACGGTCTAAAGCGTGGGTCTGCGGCCGCTCACTTGTTGGGATTGCGAGCTCGAATCCCGCCCGGGACATACATGTATATCTTTTGTGATTGTTGTGTTTTGTCAGGTACACGTCTCTGCAATGGATCGATTACTCGTCCAGAGGAGTCCTACCGATTGTTGTATGGCTGAGTGTGATGGCTAAATTCAGTAATGTGGAGGCCTAGGTTCACTAGAGATGTCAAACCATGAAAAAAGGATACACGACGTCTTTCTGAAGGACGACTCAGTCGTAACTACCGGGGTGCTGATAAGTCCTTAGACCGGCCTACTTCCCTACGTATTTTGTTTGATGGTGAGAATATTTCGTTTGATGTTAGTCTTGTTATACATATAAATAGTACTAATATCCCTCCAATTATGATTATAAACAGGATACATGAACATCAAAATCTTCTGTTGCTGTAACTTGTTTCCTTCCTGGTCGGGCTAAAGAATTATCAGCACCCCTGTATAACATTGTAACCGGACATTGTAGTAGTTCCTCCATCACAGTGACCATCAGGTACGTTCTGTCTTTTTGAACTTTGAATTCCGCACGGGCCGTGAATAGCTTTTTTTTTGTTTTTCTGTGTTTCTGGACGCTCAAACTCCTGTCTAAAGATTCCTATCAAATGTCAACAAACAAAATTCACACAGCCGAGAATTAGGAGGCCTTTGGACTTAGCGTTAGAAATATACTTAGATGCATAGGTTGTAACATATAATGCTGTTAAGTGTGTATGTTAACTCATCTCTTGTAAATCACGTTTTGAAATAGATAATCTCTGGTTATGCCACCCTCCGTAATTATTTTTCTTGTTTTCTTAATTCGGTTGTTGGTGGTCTTCACAGTTTCCTAAGATGTGATAGTCTAATGCGCAGGACATGTCCGTCTGTGATCAGTCAGTATGAAATTATCTCTTTCTGGCGGACAATTTCGGACTGAGTTTCAGAACTTCATGCTTGAAAAAGTTAAGAAGATTTGTAAGGTATAATAAATTAGATCTGTTGGGTTTAAGAAAGAAATATTGACAGTTTATTAGGTACATTGTCTTAAAAAAAATGTAATTTCATACCCAAAAAGTCGTTTAAACAGCACATTTTAATAATTTGTGTGATATTATAGAGCTTCGTAATTTGTGTTACATTGAAGATATTACTCGTATTATTGTAGTAACATCCTCAAGGAGGTTAGATGGGTTGGGCTTATAATCCTTACGAAAGACATGAGTATTGCTGAAAATTTTAACAGGAAAGCCTGAAGAGAAGAACTCTTTTAGACGGTAGGATGTAGGTAAGGTGTCATTTTAAAATGTATCTTAAAGAAATAATATGTGAACCAGGTTTGTGTGGCTCATAGTGCGCTGATGCGAACATTCAAATTTTCAAATTCCACGAAATGAATACTTCGAATAGCTGAGCAACTGTTAGTTTCTGTAGCACTTCTTAAAGTACCTTGACTTATGGTAGATTTATGGAATAAGGGTATTGACTTACAATGATTCGGCTTTCTATATACTGCCTATATATCGCACAAATAGACGCCTTCAATCTGTACTCTGTGTTAGATTTACCCAGACAATGAAACTTATTTTGTCCTTTCTGTCTGTACTCTCACATCAGTACGGCACCTTTCTTTCTTCCAGAATCCTTACAAATGCTTTGTAATGCATTTAAAACAGTTGTATTGACTTTCAGTAAATGTGAATGAAAGTCAACTTTTGTGTGTGGAAGTTCGTCATAAATACGTATCAGAAAGGCAAATCCTCTGTTATGAATTTCGTTATATTTTGTCAGATTAACTGCATGAAAGAGACGTACTGGCATTGCGCAATAAAATGTTACCTCCATTTTAAAATTGCGAGAGGTAAGGCCAGTGATACGTCTGTCTTGTAACAGCAACTGTATTGGGTAACGTCGCTTTACTAGCGCAAGTCTGCTGCCTGTACCACACTCTTTTGCAAAGTATAAATTGACTGCTTCTAATGTACGTTATAACGTCTTAAAATAGATCGGCTTTTCTTTGTAGACTACTTATCGCCTAACAATCTCCCGCATTCTGACTCTGCATAAATTTTGTGCTTCTTACTATTATTGCATAATATTATGACCACTACTAGGAATGAAGATGTAGGCAAGTATTTGAAGAAGTCTAGGCATGTCACATATAACAGCACTCCAAATTCATGTATTTGCAGCAGGCTGTATGAGAAATACCGCCATCATTTGATGTTATGAAATTCTTAATATGATATACCGCAACGCAACGAACTACACAAAAATTCTTGTACTTTTACTTTGTAATTTATAAATTGTATATATGACTGTTATGTTGCAGTAATGGCTGTTTAGTTTTTAATGGCTTCTATTGTTAATGACGGGCACCTCGGAAGATGGTAAATATATGCTGTCGAAGTGTGTAGGGTGAACATAATCGTAATTTTATTGAACATTTATGTAATATTATCCTTCGATAATTTACTCGTTCCTGGACTATAATACAAAAATGCTGTTAAAAGATAACATCCAAAATGGAGGCCAGAGGTCAAATGTCCAAGACAACGCGTAACGCAGTATTAAAAAATGGAAAACAATAAATGGCAAATAATTTTTTCCCACAGTATATCTTGTTACGAGAAGGGACTTCGTTGTTTATAACAGTCTGAAAAACAAATGTTTGCTAATATACAAATAAAATGGCTATTTTCTACTTCAGTTCCTCTAAATCAGTGTCGCAGTTCTTACACAGCCGAGCAGCGGATTTATCTTACATAACATGGCGCAAAGTATGTAGTGCAAGAATTTGATGTTTTATTTCAGCATTTTGGTGATTTATATATACAAAAAGCTCTCTCATTAAAAATGCAGCAATTGCTAGAGTTGTACGGAATGCAACTCGTTCAGTTCTCACCGCACAACAGATCGAAATGTGAAAGAAATACAAGTCATTTTAGATGGAAATAACTTCGAGTGGCACGAGAATAATATTGTGTTTTTAGCCAACATGGGAACCTTACGTGCAATCAAGAAAAGATACGTCGAACACCCAAACGAAAAGCCCTTGCTTCTTGCGATTTAAGTTTAAAAAGACGTTTGTATGAAGAACTGTCGAGCAGGCTACCATACCATACTAGCTGGTGATGAACTTTCAGCGGAGTTGAAAACAGTTACAGACTGGCCAAGGTGCAGCCATGAATTTGCTGACGACTTTAAAGGTTAGATTTTCTTAATTTCAATTAGGGCATAGGAGCCCCTGATAAATTGACGATGTTTACTGCTACATGAAATGTTGAAATTCTAGCTATTGTTTAGCGATGACGCCTTAAAAAAAGTGTGCTACTGTTCGTACAGCTGTTTTACGATACAAGGAAAACTGAAGTCTTTTTCTTTGCCCATTATTGTTTGCACTAACTGCACGAAAAACAGCACACAGTATAGAAGAGTTTACCAAAAAGAAATGATTTCCGATAAGAAACTCTTTCGTGCTAAATCCCAAAAGAGTGACGACAGACTTCGAAACTGCACATACAAGTGCTGTAACATGCTGTTTTGATGGATATATATATATATATATATATATATATAAAACATATAAACGTATCTAGCCTGGGGTTATATGGGGGTGGGTGGTCAAAGCATCGCCTCGACCACTTTACTGTTGGGAAAGTTACCCTGTAACCACTATGCATGAAGCTGGGTGGCCCTAGGGGCTAAGATGGACGGGAGCCAAAAAAAAATTTCCTCATATTAATGCAACTACAAATTTTCATTTCCATCACATGCCAATAAGATGTCTCGATTATAGACGTTTATAGTAAGCGGTAATTTATCGGGCATTTCAAAGCCTTTGTCGCAATATGTTGCTAAGAATTAATTACTAATACTACTACTGCTGTTGCTGCTGCTGCTACTACTACTACTGTTACTACTACCACTATCACCACCACCACCACCACCAGATGTGTTTCGGCTGAAAATCCATTAATTTGTCCTGTGGCATTTTTTATCAATTTAACTATGTTTTTTCAGGGTTTACGGTTTTTGTCCCAGTACTTCCTTGATATTGCTTTTTTCCAGTCATAGTACATTTGTTTTTTTCTGTTTAGTGGTTTGTTTTTATGTTTATTTTTGTCTCTGTTCTGGCTTTATAATAATCACTTGTGCTGTTAATGTTGCAATTTAATTAATACACATTTAATTGAATTACCACTACTTTGTATCGACATTCGTCCATCCGTTTTCAGAATTTGATTTTAGATATTTCGAAAGACGACAATATTTCCAACCGATATATTTTATGAGATTTTAGATCCTCACGGCAGTGAGATTAAGATTACGAATTTCTGGAATGTGACGCCGTGTACTTTAGTTGATAGGAATTACCCTGTCTCCCTAAATACTCCCTTCTGTTATCGTTTTACAGCCCAGGAGTAACGACATGCAACACTTACTTTAACGTTAAGAAACTTTTTGGTTTGCGCAGACAGTTTATTTATGTGTCCGGCATGATTCTCAGAAGAAATATTACTGTCATAACATACACGACGACCTAGAAAGGGCCGAATCATGTAGGAGATCACACATTTAATAATAGTAAGGACACGCTGACTACAAGTCCGTTTTGTTGGATTATTATAAGGAACAAATCCATGTTGCTTGTGATGTACGAACTGAGTCTTTATAGCATACATACAACATAGTCGAATATCATTCTTCAGAGGGTTAATTCATCTATTACTTCAGAATCTACATAGAGATATATTTGTCCTAGAAGGCTAGAGCTCTAAAAACGACTAGGCGTATTTTGTGGTCGCTGTAAACCTTATAGAGAAGCATCTGTAGTGTTAATGCAGTTTAATCTGAGGAAAAATTTCGGCGTACGGTGTGTCATTCTGTGTTGTAACATTCTGTTAATCTGAAGAGAAATATCACTTGGAAATTTCTCTTACAATCTTACCACACAGAATATTGTTAGTCACACTTGGACTGTTTACAGCTTGGTAAAATGAATTCCTGCGTGTCAGAAGGAAGTTTACTGACGTTCTATAGAAAGGCTGCTTACTTGAGGACCCGATGCTTTTGATATAGTTTTAGCAAAACTGCTTGATAATGGGGATATTATTTTATTTCACGATATTCAGCGGTCTTGTATTTTAAATAAAATTAATAGTGGCACTTTGAATTATTTCTGTTTCACTAACTTCAAACTTGTTTGTACAGACGAGTAATTTGCACACAGTCCTCCTGAAGCCTACTGTTGTGTTGGATAGGTTCATAGTCACACGCGTCTGTAAGTACTGTTGTTAAAAATCAAATGAAAGAGCACTTTCGAAAATAAAACAAATTTATTAAAAATAAGATGTAGTTATAAAGACTGAAGTGCCCCTTTACTTCATTTTATGTATACTCCAGAAGAAGGTTGATGTAATGGTAATGTTATTTTTCTTATTTAATTTTACCTACGTTTAGATGTAAATGAGAACGGATTATTTTTCGGCAAATAGAATTTCATCTTCGTCCTCATGTTTGTAATTATTAAAATAAATATTCTTATGTAATAAAATTTGCATGAATTCCAAGCTCTTTTGTCACTAGTTATATGAGGATCTAAACTTAGGGGTTGCTATTTATGCGCTCGCTTTAAAAATTCGCGAGTCTGCCATATTGTATCTGACAGTATGAAGGTAGAAATTACGGCATTAGGGTATTATCCAGAGACATAATATGTGTACCAGATTTTGTGAAATTCTTTTTGCGTGTTTAAAGTATATGCGTTGCATTGAGATACAAACAAATAACATGGGATTTGAAAAATGCGTGTGGGATACTACAGGAACACACACAGACAGACAGACAGACA
>JGI24700J35501_10930377_pt1 | contig 13476 bp, 9 predicted proteins | sample TergutTh196P1_FD_35501 | JGI IMG/M metagenome (IMG submission 35501) | reverse complement strand
GAGAGGTCATTTTAAATTTGCATAACAAGTGCTGAACCAGATTGCACAAAAGCAGACTGCTCTACACTGTACCATGTGGAGCCAAACCGAGCCCTGCATTACCAAATCAAGTGTAACCAAATAAGAGATGAGAGCACGGCTAAAGTTAACTGATACAACCTTCTTTTTTGGGACTTTGTACATCATCTAATTTTTTTTAAAGAAGTGTGACACTTTGGAAAGCCGGCTCTGTTTCTGTTTTCCAGCAAAAAATCACCTAACCTGGTGGACCCCTTGGACTGAGCTAATTTCAGTCACTGGGCACCACAGACACAGTAATTTGTTCAGATATGCACCTGAGAACAGATCCAGTCAAAGGGAGTAACTGGAAAATGGCTACTGAAAAATAAAAAATTAAATACATGGCTCAAAAATAAAACCTGGACCAATCCACAAATTAAAAACCATAGAAAGAACCATGAATTTGGACTGATCAGAACAGAGACACAACACCAAAATCAAGAACACAGTATTTAAAATTCATAACACTAACACCACTGTGAATCATGTAACTTTATTACCAAGAAATATAAATGCATTGTTTATTCAATGTGGATCATAACACCAAGGCAGCACATCTCACCATAACAACTATGAAGTATTTTAAGAAATGCTGTGTATCCAATGCCGTGGATGGGACTGATGACATGTAGAATGATAGTGAAGATGGAGACAGTGACACTGATTGGTGAAGGTAGACAGAATCTGACATGCTTTGTGTATTAAGTGAATGAAATTAACAGTAAAATATATTTTCTTAGCAGACATTTTATTCTGGGGGCAGTCGTTTTAGATTTGGATAAATACATCTTCCTTTCACAGATGTGTTTTATTAGGGGTGTTGTCTTAGAATAAAGTAGCTTGCATTCAGGTAAATATGGTGTGCTGGATAAATAACTGTTTTGAGCAAAACACATATGTTATGATTTCCACATGTACATCAAAGGTATCAGTTTCTGGCTGATCTGTGAAGAACCAACCAAGGACACCGCTGCAGCAAATAAGGCTTCAACATTATGCACCAGTACAAAAATTTCCCCTTTGGTGCTGGGATTAAATTCCCAGTGGGACCTGCAGAAGACCAGAATTTAAATGAGAGCTGCATAAGGAAGGTCACTAAATGCCTTCACGTTAACCTGATGTTAGGAGCCAAAGGGTTAACACATGATTTTAAACTAAAAGGTAATTTAAGTTGCACTCTTTATTGTTATGGAGAAGTGTCATTATGTCTGATTTCTTTTATTTAAAATGGAAGGAAAACTATCGTTAAGTTCAAGCTGTCACTCATTTGAACCCCATCACACCACATCTGGGCTGGGTTCATCCTGCATTGTATGCTAACTTTAAGTCTGTCACTGTCATGGTAAAAGTTTAAAAGAGGAAACCATAGCAAACAGTGATGACATTTTATTAGTCTGACAAAAGCTTTGCCATTTCCAAACCTAACTTGACTGTAGCAGAGACCAAATTATTCAGATACATTAGTTTTTATACATAGAAAAGACATGTGACACAGTAATTAATGTAATGTTAACAGAAGAAGCAATGAGTATGCGAGTTACAGTCTTTGATCAGAAGATTCAATTAAGTGCTTCCACCTCCACAAATTACATGCTCATGCCATCATTTGGTGACCGGATGTCATCAATCTTGAGGATCATTTTTACAAGCTGAGTAGCCAAAACAATCTGCTGCTTTTTGCTGCGCAGGGACTCAATAACATGCTGCTCTTTCATGTCTGAAAACAAAAATTGTTTGTATTCTTAGATACAAATGTAAAATCATCTTAGGTTTTTAAAGGGACATGATGCAGCATACCACCTCAGAAGGAATGGCCAGTATCTTTCACACAAATTATATCCTAAAATATTTACATATTATGGAAAGATGTTTTAAATGTGAACTTCTTGTGTGGACTTAAACCAGCAGACAAGATCTTTCCTGTTACTTAAGCATTCACATGACACAATATGCTTCTAGAAGACATGATCAGAGTTGCAACATTATAATTTGTTGTTACATTTCTGACCATGGGAGAGAAATCCAGTTCTTCATCCCAAGGAGAAGAGAAAAGAGAGATGGTGGAGGGGGAAGGCTGGAGGTCAAAGTAATATATTACACATGAAAAGTACTAATTAAAGATATCAGAAATCAATTTTGAGTGCAACACATTCACTTGAGATCAAAAAAAACTAAACCCATACAAAGTCACATCACAAACAAAACCAACTTGCTGACACATTCACTTTTCCTGAATGTGTTTGGCAATGTCCACATGTAAGTCATAAAACTAAGATTATGGCAAATTAGATGGCCAACTGTATACTTAACAGCTTACTCTGTAAAGAACACACAAGGTCAGCTACTTCAATGGGCTGTGAGCTTTCATGCCTTGAAACACCTTGGCAGCAACCTGCATTCTACTCACAGCAATACCCTTCCTATCAATGGCAAGAGTCTCTGTGATATATCACAAGAGCTTCGTCTCTTGGACTGAGAACTACAAAATGCACTGGAATGACATGCAGCAATGTTAGTCAAGTCATACATACCACTTGTTCCCTTCAGCATGCAGTCAATGCCAAGAGCAGGGTTGTTTTCCTTCAATTGGCGAGCTTTCACTTCAGTCAATGTGTGAATTGGCGACAGACCAGAGTTTTCTGCCAGTGCCAGAGGTACACTCTCCAGTGCATCAGAGAAGGCACGGAATGCATACTGCTCCAGGGAAGAGATCTGACAAATGCGAATGTTACATGTATTATACATCTAAATACTGATCAACTCCGAACCAAAAGTAATCCTGTCTCATCCAAATTCACTTATTTCCCTAGGAATGAAAAATGTGGATCACACTGGAAAGGTAATGTGATTTCATCAATGAATGGCAGAGACTTGCCACACTCACATCATCTGTACTACAGACTTTCACAAATGACAGTGGCATAGTGTGAGGCTAATAGTGCATACAGTTATTATTTTGTTATGAATCTAAAATATGATTCTTATTCTTATAATCTTATAATAAAAGCCAATGAGGTGCACCATTTCTCAAATTTATTTGATACAGTACCCTACATGTTTCGGACAGGACCAGTGTCCATCATCAGGAGTATCTCAACACTGTATACACACATTAGGTATTTGTCACGCTAGTTCTGTTGGCATCTGGTAGCGTGATCAGGATGGAATGTCAAATACTAAAATATGATCTGAATCTGAACTCAGGCATAGTGGTTGGAGAATATTTTATACCTGGTTGGGGTGTTCCTTGACATCACATGGCTTGGATTCAACCAGATGTTTCAGGTTACTGAGTAACCTATTCATATTACTTAATTCCATGTCTGGCCACATAATTATGTACAGAAATTCCAGCAATATTTAATAATTCTCTGTAATTTTAATGTCATGCACATAAAAGAACTTCATGTACAAACAAAAGAAATACCAAGAAACACAAAGCCAGCATTTTTTGTGGACAAAGGTCTGACTTGTGCCTTACATTCATCACATTTCAGCAGTTCTGGATATTCTATCAGCTTTCTAATGTGTTTCAGATGAAACATCACAATACTTGAATTTATGGTTCCCATATAAAATCTCTGCTTCTGGGCCTTAGTTTTAACTCTTGGTTTCACATTACATGGGTTAGATCATTTTAATCAGACATAATGACAAATGAGCCCCATTAAAACTATGTCCTTGAAATTTCCTAGACAGATGAGGATGAGGGCAGTGCCCTCAGCCAGGACACATGGTGGCTAAATGATGACTATTCGAACAAATTATCACTTCTTCAATCTGCTTAGTTTATAGAACTTGGAATGACCATCCAGTCCCAGTGTATTTCATGAGTAGTGACTTCCAGTGTTTCTCTAGACATACTAACAAGTTTAAATATAATGAATGAACTAAAAGTCAGTGAACTTAGAACAAAACACTGAGACTAGTTGGGATAAATGTGGTATTTCTTCTCAGAGACAAAGAAATGCCATGACACACAATCAGTGCAATCAGGGACTTTGATATTTGTCATGAGTGCAAGGCAGCTTACCTTGTCAGCCTCGTGTGATGTTGCAATGGCACAAGCAATTTCTGCTGCTCCACCACCATACACCACTCTGTCATCTTGCACCAGGTTGCGTATCACACACAGAGCATCATGAATACTGCGCTTTGCTTCCTCAATAATCTGTACACAATAAAAAATCACAGTTTTAATACACAACTAAATCAAAATCTTTGTAAGTAGGAAAATTACACGCAAATTTAATAAGATGAAATAGGGCAGTCATAAGATTCACAACCATGCTATCAACCACTGGACTTCATCTCTAAAAGAATACTGGGTAACAACAGGTCTTCTGTGTCTGTTCTTTGTCCATTTCTAAGGTAAACAGCACCATCTACCACAGTTTAAAAAAGATAAAAAGGGCAAAGTTGTCCCTGTCCATAACAAGAAGGCATATGGGAGGCACACAGGCATAATAGCTCCACTCATTCCTAACACTGGCACTAGATGGAGGTCAGTGATTGTCACATTCCAGCTATTTTACCCTCAGGAAAGAAGCCTGGTACCCATCAAATAGGAGGCTTAGTGGGCCCAGAGCCAGACTGGAAATCTTGGAGACGAGAAAAGTCTCTTATACCTTGCCAGAATTCAAATCCTGTATTATCCAGCCTGTAACCTAGTCATTATACCAGCAACACTGCACTGGCTCCAGCACAGTTAAAAACAGTAAAAATATTAGTTCCCGGAATCTGTCAAGTGCTTTCTAAGTGAGACACCTTTATAAATGAGAACCATTAACAGGAAAGAAACACAGAAGTTGAATAAGGAAGTTTGGGAGTTAATATGTTTAAGCTTCGAAACATCCTCAGCAGTGTTGTATTTAATAAGTTTCACTGTGACAGAAAAGTATGAAGATATTTGAAAAAAACCAAATGGTTATACGAGTAACGTGCTATAGAAAACATGGCAGTTTTTTATCTACCATATTATTTCCTCCTCGAATAAATATGGTGACAGCACGTGAATTCTTGCACTCTTCGATGACAAGCATACGATCTTTTGTGGTTCCAAACTGCAGTTCTCGTACAACACCAGCATGTCCCAGCTTGTCTGGTGACAGTTCCTCAAATCGGGGAACTATCCTGCCTCCTGTTGCAATAGCAATCAGCTGCAACAGATTTAAAATGTGAACATTTTAGGAACAATAATACACAGCTGACATGCATGAAGAAGTTGCTAAGATTAACTTCTCCATGCACCTAAGCCAGACACAACAGATATGTAACAATGCACAACTTCCTTCCTCCACACTCTACAAGAAAATGTCTTCTTACTGTAGTTGCTGAACATAATATATATATACTACATTAATCATCAATCTATATATATCGTCAGATGGTTTAGCTGGCACCTCTGGAATAAAAGGGTTGCCAGTCATCATAATTTTCCACATATTAGAACATTACATCTAATGTGCATCTTACTGCAACCAGCAACCTCAGAGACTGATCCAACCATTTAACTAGTCACTAGAGATCCTGCTCTGCCTCCCCCAACACACTTTCACTATGTATGCAAAACAGTGCCCATAAAATTTAAGAAACCAACATGTCACTATTGTGGTTATTTGTGTATGTAAACTTCCCCTCTAAATAGTCTTTCTTGGTCAACTTTTGCTTTTTGAACTCTTGAAATTGGTACCACATGCAACCAGTAGATGGAGCAGCAAAGGACCTCTATAAATTTCTGGTTCACAAAGCTTTCTGGATCATCCAGTGCCAGATAAACGAGCTTGTGCCACCATCAGTGTGAGAAAGAAAAACCTAAATCTGGACTAACTACATAATGACTCCTCCTTCCCAGCAATCTGACATGCATCTTCCAACTACACATACCACCAAAAGGTAAGAATGACTGTAACACCAGACAGTACTTCTACAGCTGAGTACTGCTGTATTCAGTACAGAGTCAGTGTCATAATCTCTGTTGCATGGTGTCTGACCAGAGGAACCAATGGTATGTGGAATCTGGAATTCTGCCATGCTGTCTGATTAATTGCAAAATAAACACTAACCTCAATCTCTGGGCCACCAACCCAGCGGACAGCAGGCAGTTGACGCTGCAATAACAGGTGGTTAGCCTCATCATCAAAGCCCCACTGACAGATAGCAAGAGTCGCACCAGCATCTTTCACCTTGAAACGCACAAGACCAATTATGAATACAATGTGAGGTATTAAAAAGGGGTGCAAGTATAGATGTCAATGCAGCACACATGCTGATGAAGGAAAATATTTCTTTTTAAATGTTTCTGCACGCAGAAATAACATGGACACTTGATATAAATAACAGTCTTAATGATCTAGTGCTGTACAAAATTCTCTGTAGGATACACTTCTCATATCTGGTAACAATACAATGTAACCTTAAAGGTGCCGAATAAGTAAGATTCCCTACATCATAAAAATTAAATGAGCAGTCATTACAATGTTAAAAGGATCTCACTTATTCCTCTCAAATATCACTTTTTCTCAACATAATCCCCAGGCACACTGCTGCATCATCTTCGCACGAGTTTAAAATTCCACTGTGGCAGAAATCTGGCCACATAAGACCAAGATGACAAGACACTACTATCCCTCTGTGTTACTTATCCACATTATGAATCATACATGAATTACTGATGAGGAGAAGGTGCCCTTAACTGCCAGCTTCCAGGTTACTGCTAATAAACCTTCTGTTTTAAAGTCAACTATCTGATTAGCATTTTTCTTAAAGTAGGAATTGCTCTGAATATTACCTACTTGTCCAGCTAGAGAGTTAAGAGCTAAAAATACGCTGAAAGATTCAAGTCATCTTGGAGGTCAAGCTGTGTCGTTAGGTGAATTTTTACAAATGTTCTGAAGGCACTATAATCCTTTGAAATGCTGGGTATCCAACACACGATCCCAGAAAACTTGCATGTTCAGAAATATTGCTGAAAGAACCCTGAATCTTGCATCATAAAGACTGGCTATTCACTCCAATATGCAATTTACAGACTGGATCAACCAGTGGTTCAGATCACTTCTTATCTTGCATGCAGTATACAGTACAGGAGAGTCAGAGGAAAGACTGTCTACCTCTATCAACATTTACCTGCTGAACCATCTCAGAGAATTTCTCAGCTTCATACTGGCGTAGAGCCTTATAATCCTCCACTGATGTCACATCAAGCTTGTGCTTTGTCTTTGGTTTTGGTGGCTCAAATGCACATGTCAAGATTGCCAGTTTCACATCTTTCAGGACCTGTGACAGACGGATCATTAATGTAACAAAAATAATCGGTTATATTTGAAACACTCTTCTAGCATCTCATTCACTTGATGACATCAATGTATATCTACAGACCACAGGAACAAAGATGCAGAGGTATAAATACACTTCACAGGAGTACGCATTTCTTCAATGCGATACTTGAAAATTTACATGCCTCTATAATGTTCCTGTACTGTACACACAAACCAATTTCTCTGTTTATTTCATCATATCCATCTTGTGTAGGGCTCTTTGGTACACAAATGAGTGGAACAGAGGAATTCATTATGTTATCTTGCGTATTGTGGACTATATTATCTTTCCCTCATGTCTCATGATAAACATCTGGCCCAATGCACCATGAATAGCAAAACTTTTACAGAATGATTTATTTATTTATAGCGTACTTAGTGACACCATGAGTAACTCAAGACTATACAGTACCCACTGATCAGATGGCAATGAATAACTAAGTGGACAGGAGGCTGATGAATACTCTTATTGCTCAATTTGAGGTACAGTACCAGCATTCATGTGAAGGAACTGAGGAAAACCACAAAGGTGTCAGCCAGAATTGTCATTATCTAGTCTGGGATTCAAACTGGATACCTCCAAAATAAAAATCAAGAGTGTCAGTACTTGAGGCAACCTGCTCTGTTTTTTCATTGTGTTTGGACATGGCCTTTTTATAGTACTGAAATTAGAAATATATTCACATTTTGTCTGTCTTCTCCCTTCACTTTATGCTCAACTGTAATGGCACAAGGCATGTTAACAGCTATCACACACAGCAATATTCATTGCTGACATGTACATATACCCTCTGTGTATTGTTACACACCATAAATCTCCAAAGAACAACAATTTTGGTTAGTCACACTGGAAACATCCTAACACTATGCCCTTAACCAGTAATGTCACCAGTTAACGACATACGAATATGTGCTGCTCACATCAGTATGTGAGATCCACTGACTGGATCTCCCAATGGTTCAGAGCAGTTATTAATTTTGCATGGGTTTCAAGTACAGGACAGCCTAAAGAAAAGGCTATTCGGTATTATCTTCCATGCAGCAAGTCATAATAAATATTCAGCGCATGCTCTTTTCTGGCAACAGGTTACTCTACAAACAGTCCATTAGTTCATATAACTTGGGTATAGCCACAAACAAAATTGCAGAGACACAAGGCCTGACACAATGTTCTAACCTTTAGTGAGTGGTCTTTCAGTCCCAATGTAGCTGCTAACAGGTAGAGTTATTTTCACTTTAAATGCTTATATCTGCACCTGCATGGGACAGTGCTTTCCCTTTCAGCCATAAAGATTTATACATTTAACGGGGCAGAGGCAGCCTGTTTACCCATTGAGGTTAAATAAAAACAGAATATAGAAACAAAGCATTTAAAAAAGGAATATGACCAGACCACATTCCAAGTTCTTTGGGGAACAAACCATTCCACACTCTAGATCTATGCAAAGGAAAACGTAACAGATACAAGTTAACCTATTCACCTATTACTCTTTTAGCCTTTATCAGCCATGTCCTGTTACACTGCAACTCTTTGTGGACAAAAGCGAAAACGCTGCCCTGCTTAAGTACAGGAATGGGCATCTGAAATGAAAATAATTCTGGCCATCAGCGGCTACACTGGGATGTCAAGGATGGCTGACAAATGTTAAGAAAAATGTACCAAAGTTAACCTGCTAAAATAAATTATTTCATGGTTGCCTAAGATCTTTCAGTTACGTTTGGTTATATTTCAAAGGCAGATACTGTCTTGAAGTAAAATGGCTTGTGCTGCTCATCAGTCAACTGGGCCACAGAAAATACTTGCAAGTAATGGTTATGGATTAGCAATGCTCATAAGTTAGCAAACATGCCAATGAGAACAGAAAAATTTCAATGGAACACCCACATATTAACCATGTCTTTGGGCACTTCACCCTCCTGCTAAATTTGGAGTCACCATTTAAACATACACTGCAGCCCCTTTGACCTGCCATTTTCTTGGAAATCAGAGGATACAACCACAAAGAAAAACTATGATGAAAGAAAACACCTGCTACAAGTTTGTTGACCATTCACAAGCAAAAACTGAATATATCCAAGCAGTGATATATCTGTAGTGAGGAGTGAGTGAGTGCTTCTCCCTAGTGAATAGACAATCTTCTCATGAATGAATTTGGGTGCACCAGTAGTCCAAGAAATTATACTGTTGAAAGTTCATGGTCCTGAAAAGGACACCCTTGTCAAGCAGATGCCAGACTAAGAAATAACCCAATGGCCCTCCAGGATAGGGGATATACATGGTGTAAACACCTCCAAAAATCCGAAACTTATTTCTCTTGTGATGTCCAATACAAAAGGCCAACCATTTTCAAGTTTCAACATGACAAATGTAACAGAAAGGAATTAGAATCAGGGTAGAAAAGTAACTCTTTTCTGTACAGCTTGCTTTGTATCCTGTAAGTGAAGGCAGTTGATTCCTACACAACACTGCTAACTTTCTACTGGACAATACACACTCACATCCCAAAAGTAAGTAACCTGCAAAACACTGACTTGTCAGAAAGTAGCAATGAATTTGTGGAGAGCAGAATAATGTCCCACATGTAGCAGATGCAAATATATCATGTCTGAAAGACAAAATACATAGGTTATGCTGACTGCTGTGTATACAGTACTTGACTCCTGATGATGTACAGAAAACCTGTCCAAAACATGTAGAGTTCTATTCCAAAAGTAAATTTGAGAAATTAGTGCATCTCATTGGTTTTATTATCAGAACTTTGCATCATGTGACTACCCAGTTTTTTGCCAGTAAGAGGGATATTCATAAGGTAAAACTCATTCTTCATGTCTCCCAATCTAGTTTTAGCCTTTAAGAATAGTTCAGTGCATACAATCAATATTTTAATAAATAATATTGCACTTGCACACGAAAAACAACTTAGAAAAGGTTTAAATGTTTCATTTCATCTGACAAGGGTTACATAATGAAATGCCAGAAATAATTGAAAATTTACACAAATCTCACCAAACATTTCTACACATTGAGTTAAGTGAACCAGAAGCTGAAGGCTCAAATAACCTGTCATAACAGGTAACGTGGCGTAAATGACCACCTTAATGGAACAATTAAGTCTCATTTACATTCTTACAGCAAACTATGTAAGTTAAATAGCTACACTGTATCACAACTAATGTGTTTATACATATTATAATGCAAAGCTAACAATACTAGTCAAATTACTACTGGACAATTTCTCGATATTGTAGTAGTAGTAGTAGTAGCAGCAGCAGCAGTAGTAGTAGTAATTAAGTGCCTGATTAATTAACTAATTAATTATGTATTGAAAAAATATGTTACACATGTTCACCTTGGGCATCTGTGGATGTGAGAAGTCCTTGTCAACAACAACCCCCTTTACAAGCATGGTGTCCTCCAAACGACCACCTACTTTCCCCTCTACCTTTATAAGTTCAAAATTCACATCACGCTTTTCCATATCTGCCACAGCCAGAACAGCCTGCACAGCAATCTCTGCCATCTGCCGGTGACACTTATTCACTCTATGGAGAACAAATTCTGGTGCATTATACAACACAAAATTAAGAAATGTTATTGTTTTTCTATTCTCAGATTAGTAGCAACTGTGGTATAATGCACGACATATTAGACTAGTACTCAAAAGGCCCTAGGTTCAACTGCCACAGTAATACTAAAATTAAAAACATGAACCATACAATCTTAGAAATGATCTAGAGGTTTAATCTTCCAGAATTAAAAACTAGGAAATAAATAGTCACTCTTGTGTCAGCCAAACCTACTTCACATTTGTTATCACAAATGAAATTTCCAATACCTGTGATAAAGTCACCTACTCAGAGAGGGAGAGGGAAAGAAACCAACATCATCATGGACGGCAAGCAATTACAGGAACATAAACAACAACTGAGGAATATCTTACATCTTGGAACCAAGTGCTGTCATAGCTGTCTGGATGAGTGGTTCCAAGTTGTCTGAATTCACAGGAAAACTGTCAGCAATCTTCTCCAAGTGCTTCACTGCACATTGTGCTGCCAGTTCAAAGCCATCAGCAATTCGTATTGGATGGATTCCTTTGTCTAGCAACAGCTCTGCCTGTTCAAGAAGTGCCCCTGCCAATACTGTATAAACAACAATATATTAGCAAGCAGAGAACGGATTTCTAGGTAAATATATGTATTTTCCACAACTGTTTAAGCTCTCAAAATAAATGTAACATTCATGTTACTACAATAATATACAGATTTATGTCACTTGAAACACGTATTTCCTGAGAACTCTTTGGTGCGTACTTTGTGTTACCAGAACACCCTTTAAAAACATTTTCTGGTTTTGGAGCATAATCTTTCCTTTTAATATATATATATATAGAAAATACATATTTTCAAAACTCCTAGCCTCTAAAATATACTCCCTGTTAATAACATGTTTTCATCTCACTTAAAAGGGCACCTCGTTTCCATTTCAGTACCGCTCAAACAATGTTTAGATATGAGAATAGACAGTGAAATTCGTAACTACTATATCCCATGCCCACCAGCCATCACAATTCTACACCAGTTTGCACCCCCAAGTTCCAATAAGCACCTGAAGTCTATATCTACATAACAAATGTGAAAACATAAGTGGTGTTTTGCAGTGTCTTAAAAAGCATGGAGAAGATACACCTGGCTGCAAATTTTGACTGTTTCCAAAAATCGTGTATATGGCTTGATTTTTGAAAAACATGTAACTTTTGGACATAAAGAGAGAGAAAGAAACAGAAAATACAACAGCTTAACTGGTAACGCAATAGATGGGGTGGGCAAACAATAATAAACAGGTCACTTACTTAGTGACACAGTGCATCTACCACTGATGGGACCCTTTGTAACATTATTTTAATAGTTGTTAAACTTCTAACTTTACAGCAAAATCATATTCAAGCACACATGGCACATTCTTGTGATTGTGTGGTGGGAATTGCTATTTCAAGTTTCTCACTTTCAGTTTTCTGCCATTAAGCATCACCTGTCATCCAAAATCAATGAGAAGTCTAAATAACTTCCATTTATAAGATTTTCTACAATTCAGTACTAAAATCCAAAGTACTGCAAACTTAAAAACAGGATATTTCATTGCACAATAAACAAGACATACTGGTAAATCACTCACCAACCACACCAGTGGTACCATCTCCAATTTCATCATCCTGTGACTGTGATAGCTGCACCATAAGCTTAGCTATCTCATGCTCAACATCCATTAGTTTCAATATTGTGGCTCCATCATTTGTAACTGTGACGTCCCCATCAGAACTAACCATCATCTTATCCAGGCCTTTTGGTCCAAGTGACGTTCTTAATGTGTTGGCTATTGAACGTCCAGCCAATATATGAGACTGCCAACACACAATCCTTATCAACAGAATTGTAAATCATGGATTTCAAGCAGCTGTAGATGATATCATTTTACCACAAAATGAAATATTTTGTATGACAAGGCAGAATCAGTGGTAATACAAATATTTTAACCACTCAATTACAACTTGTTAAGTAGTCTGGGAAGTGAAAAAGAAGATACAATGAAGTGGCAACCAAGTCTGCTAACACACCACAATGAGAAGCAGAAACAAAGTGCCAGGAAAATACCCTGATGACACTTTTCATAACATCACTTTCTGATGTCACAAATCCAACATAATCTAGCAAATTTGGAATTCACCTTTACAATTAAGTTCCTAAAATCACACAGCCATGCAGTAAAGTTGTTAAAGTACACAGCTAGTATTTTACCAAAATGTTCACATGTGTGTAATTAGATCTTTGTGAGCATTATGTGCTATGACTGGGGATAATAATGGACTTCAGACTGTATGGTTACATGATAAAAATTATGAAACACTACGATATGTTCATACGGTGGTTCTGAATACACTATATCAAATTAAATATGCAAATTAAAAACTCAAAACAATTCTTAATGTCTCACTGTTTTCTGTAATTCTGCATATTTTAATAGTTAAAGCATAAACATATCTTTGAAAACTGGAAGCAGAAATTAGTTATAAGTGGTAACAGCATTTACTGTTCATGGTGG
>JGI24700J35501_10930378_pt1 | contig 13483 bp, 14 predicted proteins | sample TergutTh196P1_FD_35501 | JGI IMG/M metagenome (IMG submission 35501) | reverse complement strand
GGGGGGGGGGGGGGCGCCACACACACACACAGCATTATAATTTGAAAAGGCAGTACTCTGATATATTATAGTGTGATGCTAAAAGGAGATAAAATTCAAAGGCAATCACTCTCATGGCAACAACAGAAACAACAATGTATGTTAAGCACTGTCTCTTCAAAGACCCTGTCTTCTGTCACAATACGAAAGCATGGTTATTTCACTCAAATAACACAGCAATCTACCAACATTATCAATACGACAGTTGTATCAAACATACAAAAAACACTTAACAATTTGTTGTTAAATATAATCTTTACTTTCAGACATTTCTTCAAGCATTTAACAGCTGCACACAATTTGAGCTCCAAGCCATCTTGGCTCTGCCCACTGTACGCACAACCAGCCGTTTAGAAACTTTTCTGTATTGATTAATTTCAAAGTTGTTAGGGCCTCTACCAGTGAAATGACATGCAAGGCTAACTTCGAATGAAATGTACATTCCTTTAAAACATTATGTCCTTGTCTAACCAGAATCCATCTTTTTTCTTATGAACCAACCAGACAAAGGAAGATTATGTTAAGGTGAAACACATTTTTGGTGTCCAAATCAAGTTTTCTGTAAAACAGAAAATAACAGTTGCATACTTGCCTAAAAGAATGGAAGAAAATGAGAGAGAAAAAATACAACACAATCATGATGATGATAATGACAAAACATCAACAACAATAACAACCTGCAACACTGCAAATATAATTACTTTTACCCTGCCATCTTCATTTAATAATTATATACACACTCACGGGATTACCTAGTTTGTGTTTTTGTGTAAGTGTAATTTATTATGAAAAAACTGAACTGTTTTTATCAAACCAATCATAAGTATCAAGCCACTGCAGGTTACTTCACAATTATCCTATACAGTAATTTGGCCCTGGATTAACAATTATATATCACACCATTATTCAATGACACCAATGAAGGAAAGTCAGTTACCTTTTTTTTAGATACTTAGAAGTAAGTGGAAACAAGCAAAGCTTACGATAATATGTGGACATTAGTTCCGTGACTCTCAACGTAGTTCAGGCACCTGCCATAGCATACAGTGAGATTTCCCATGTCCCAGCAGCAACAGGAGATGTTCTGGTCTCAAATCCACTTCTGAACCTCAGGTTTTGAGTGTCATAAAATGGAAATCACTAACCTTGGTTTTGAGTCTTTTCCCCCCCACCCCCCATCAGTGTACCAAGCATGAGAGTCTGAAGTGGATATTCTGTGGGGCATAAGCTGGTCAGACAGTTGTTCTGGCATCCATGTGCTGCACACTCACAGACAGCTGACATGTTCATGGCCAATGTTGCATACCCTACTGCATGAGAGGATTAATGCAGCTCTGACTGGTTCAATGACACTTCTCTCCATCCACACCATTCATGATCGTGATGGTGACAGATGGCTACTTCTGCCCTTGTCCAAGAGTTTCACCTGACTACTTCCACACTTGTATGAACATCACAGCTGCACCAAACAAGCTGCACAATCTGTCTGTGGATGTTCATGGGTTGTGTGTTTTGTGCTTACAGGAATCAGATAACAGTGCGTAACTCTTCCCTTGTCCACTTTCTTAGTAGAGTTGCCATTTTCAAAGTGACACTGTGCCATCAGCACATTTCCTGCACCAGTGAAAATACCTGGCACCTAGTGGAGGGAGCATGCACCAATGCATGACAAAATAGCATCTTACAATCATTTGTTTTACAGGAATACAACTGGGAAACTTACATTCTGGCTTACCCCCCCTCTCATTAATATGGCAAGTACATACACAAATAGATATAATTAAACCCGGATGAATGTATCTAGAGGGATATATTACCAAGTTGGACAAACTAACCCATAACCTACCCTGTCTGTAATTCCACAAGTGCAGCACAACGTTCAAAATGGAACAGCATGTCTTTCTTGTACTATTCAGATCATGGGATCAGAAAGTTTCCACACTGTAGCACAGGCAAAGAGCATTACCCAGAAGATGCTGCAAAAACTGGAAACTAAAGGAAGCCTGCAGACTCAGCACAGAGCAGCAACATAGTGCAGGATGTGTGACAGCACCTCCTCACTTTACATCAGATGACACAGGAGAACAGCCAGCCCTATTTGTCAAAGAGCAGCATGGAAAACAAAACATGTGCTCACAGGCTGTTAGTAATACACAGTTTGTGAGGAGTGCCTACACACACAGAAACTGGGGATGTAGTGTGCTCCACCAAGTAGCCATGTATCCAGCCCCATTTTCTTCAACATGACCATTGACACTGAGGTCTAACTCGACAACTTTCAAAAACTTGTGCATCAGGTTCATTACGAGGAGACGACTCTTGATTAACAAGCTGGGACAATGTGTCATCCATCTAACTGGGCCTTGGAAGAAAATAAAGTAAAATTGTCCCTGACCACACCATGAAGGCACGTAGGAGACACAGAGGGACTGCTCTACTCATTCTTAATCTCAGCACTAGAGTGGTCGACTTCATGCCCCAACACGAGTCTGTAAGTTTTGGAGAAGAGAAGATTCTCTTATCCCTACCAGGAATCAGGTCTTGCAAGATATCAAGAGTTTATTCAGACACAGAATTATTTTGCAAGGACAATGGCCACCCTGATCTCCAGACTTGACTGTGCCAGACTTCATCCTGTGAGCTATGCTAAAGAGTATGGTGTTTAAAAAAACCCTCTCACTACTGATAACCTGAAAAGAACATTACTAACAAACTGCTGCAATTCCTCCTGCCATGCTGGCTGCAACATTTGGAAGTGCACATCCCATGCCTGCACATCTCCAAGCAAGGGAAAATCACTTTCAGCATCTCTGACAATAACTAATAAAGTACATGCTTGCCTAGTTTTGATAACTTATAATTATTAATTCAGGGCCTTCTCCAAATCAATCATTTTGTATATGTAATTATGTTTTCTCTGCTGTATAAATTATATATCAAGCACGTGACTCAATGAATTTGGAACTACATGCTCACAGCTAATTTGGCCTTAACCTTTAGGCACTGAAATTAAATCCCTAGCAGAATCTGCAAAACACAAGGTTTTAAAACACAGGATTGGATTTTTTAAGCGTACTCTTACATACACACACAAAAAAGCATATCTCTTTAAAGATGTCATTCACATTTAATGAAATACAATTTAGCAGTCTGTTTATGAATTAGTTAACCCCTTAGTTTCAAATGCCACAGACTTCTGAATACTGAATACCTGTGATCACACTGCAAACTCAGATTGGAGCTTCCTGCACTTGAAGGCTTCTGAAGCAACATAAAGTGCTGGTTTTTACCTAGTATACATTACATATAAGAGAAAATGATCATTTATTTTTTTCCGCATGTTGAAATCTGGATTGATTTGAGGCCGAGTTTCTAAGTGTGCAATTCGCACTACAAGCGTCAAGTGAAAGGTACAAGGAAGGGCTGTAGGCAGTCCATCAAAGAATAATTGCATAATCCATATGCACGAATACAACACTGTTATATCACACATAGCACGTGGTTGGTGTTTATATGACACAGCCTACAAACTATGAAACAATTTCTGCAACAAAAGATGTACAAACATCTTTGACAGTGTATGATCTCATTTGAAGTGCTGCACTACAGTCTACCATAATCATGTACTCTTTTTGAATAAAAGGAGTAATAATTTTCAATGATTCACCAAAAGCAGAAAGTTGGATTTGTAAATAAATTGCAGCCTAGTGGCAAAAACATTTCCAGCTCGCTTGGGAGGTTGTCATGGCTAAAATCTGACCTGCTCTCCAACCAATCCTTCTGCCACATTTTCTCCTTCCTTTTCCATTTTCTAGTTTTATTATTCTCCAAAAGACGAACGATGATGATTGGTAAACACACTGCTTCAGACATGAGACCTGCACAGTTTTGGGATTGTACGCTGCGTAAAATCCAAACACAGGACAGATTTCATTTACACTGCCACAGAAGTCTGAAGTCATGCATGTTTCAGATGTACTTCCACAACCACTAGCTAAATACATACAATGTTTGCATACCGCTATTGCATGAAGGTGTGAACAGCACTGATCTGTTTTCTGACAACCCAGGCAAACAAGTCTTTGGCTGTGCCCCTTTGTTTCCATTTTTATTCACACTTGTCACTAATTATTTTTGGATGGCTCAAACTTTGGAAAAAATTATATGAAGAACACTTGTGGTTAGTGGAATAAAATACTGTCATGGATTCTTGCAAAAAAAATGCAGGAACTAAAATTCCTCTCCTGGAAGCATGTTGCCCCAGGCACAGACTTGCTTTGCCAGTGCCTACACCTGGTTCTGACTGTAGATTCACACTCTTACAACCCCATCCCTGTTGTACAACCCCTGTTGTGCAATTGCTTGAAAATGTATGGCCCTTTTAGGACAACTATGATACTGATATATACGTCATAATTGGAACTGGCATTTATCCTCTGCTTCCTTGTGTGTCATTCTAGATAAAATTATCCTGTTAAGATATCATCTACCAATTAATTGAAAACACTTGAACACCTAGCAGCAAAGAACAAATGCATCTGCTAGGTTGTGAATGCTGGCAAGCAAGAGTGAATCAGGAGATTTTTAGTGGGATTGAGGACTACATATTGCACTCATTCCCCCAGGATACCCTCAAGTGTCCCAGCACAACAATAAAGTAACTCCAGAAAATCTCTTACAGTTATAAATGTCCAGTTCTGCTCTCCCCAAGTTTTCTATTTTTAGGTCTCTGTTTCTGTGGCCCACTCAAATATTCTCTTCTCTTCAGTCATCCTAGTTAGCGGCTTAGCGATGTCCGCAAATCCGGAGATGAACCTTCTGTAGTATGTGCATAGCCCCAGGAAACTCCTCAGCTGGTGTTTGTTATTCGGTCTTGGCCAGCTTTTTACGGCTTCCAGCTTCTCGCAGTCCGTGGTTACTCCAGACAGTGAAACGATGTGACTCAGATACCGCACCTCTTTCCGGAACAGCTGGCACTTCTCAGGGTTCAATATCAGGTGGGCCTCCCACAGCCTTTGGAACATCTTCCGCGTGTTTTCGAGCTGCTCTTGAAACGTGCGGCCAATGACAATGACGTCATCCAAGTATACTAGGCAGGCCTCGTATGTCAAACCCCTCAGGACGGATTCCATTAGTCACTCAAATATTGCTGGAGGGGCATAGCCGTGAATTGCCACAGCCCCTGTCCTGTGGAGAATGCCGTTTTCTCCTTATCTTCCAGATGCAGTGCCACCTGCCAATAGCCGCTTTTCAGGTCTAGTGTAGAGAACCACTGGGCTCCAGCCACCGTATCCAAGGTGTCGTCAATCCTCTGGAGCGGAAAGCAGTCCTTCTTGGTGACGTCATTCAGCCTTCGGTAGTCTACGCAGAAGCGAAGGCTGCCGTCTTCCGGACGAGCACCACCGGCAACGACCAAGGACTCTGACTCTCATTCACTCCCCGGGTCTTAATGTCCTCCAGCAGGTCATTTACCAGGGCTTGCTTCGCTATCGGGAGTCTGCGTGGCGGCTGGCGATGTGGCCGGCCGTCACCGGTATCGATCCTATGGTACACTTTCTCTCTGCGTCCGCGGTCACCGCTTCCTGTCTCAAAGGCGTCCTAATAGTCGACCAGGAGCTCTTCCAGTGCCTGGGCTTCCCTTATGCTCAGGTTTGGTCTGGTGCCAACCATTACTTCCCTCAGTTGCGCGACGAGCCCCTGCTTCCTTCGTGGTTCAGGCTTCTGGTCCTCGATGATTGCGGCCCACATGGCCGGCTGCCCAAACCCTATAATGGTGCCTCCACCCAGCACCTCGTCCTGATCCGTCACATTCGTGGCGCAGACGGGTACTTCTGGCTCGGCTATGAACACTCCATCTCGGGGACACTCCTGGCTCGGTCCAATGAGGACGTTGGTCGCCCCCTAGAGGTGCCACTAATCTCGCCATCACCACTCTCACATCGGGCCGGAATTACTTCGTTGCCGACCAGGGAGAGCCTGGCGGATTTGGGTCGGGTACCCGGTCTCCATAGCGTCACTTCCTCCCGGCCCAGCCGCAGCAGATGGCGTCCTAGGTCCATGGACACGTCGTAGGCCCGCATGACATCCAGCCCCAGGATGAACTCGTCCGTGACTTCGGCGACGAACACCCAAATCCTCAGGGCCTGCCGTCCCAGGATCAGCTCGACGAGGGCCTCCAGCAGTGGGTTTCCCCAGAGGCCGTCTGCAAAACGTAGGCCCTGCTTACCTTGTTCTCGGCCTGTCCTGTGACCATGTCGGGCCGGGCGATAGTTACTGAAGCGCCGGTGTCGATGGTCACCCGACAGGCCTGCCCTGGATCCATCCCTGCGCGATCAGGCTGGCAAGTGGCCCCTGACCTAGAACGCTGAGTGTAAATCAAGGGGTTGAAGGTGGTGATGCCGGTGGGCCCCTCCTCTCCCCGGCATTTGTTTCTCGAGTCCGGGTTATCACGCGGCACCCACCTGCAGTCTCTGCGCAGGGGAACGGTGGACCCGCACTGCCATAGGGGCATCCCTCTCGTCGGTGGTCAGGTGGCCGACTCGACCTAGCAGGCGCCCCAGTCAACTCCCGCAGTCTTGCCAGGGGCACCGCTGTAGCCCTGGCCGCCTCCAAATTCAAGGCCTGATTCAGTGCCTCATTTAGGGTCCGGTCCCCTCCCAGCAAAAAGTGCTGCTTCACTTCCCGGTCCCGCACGCCCTCAATGAAGGAGTGGGCGCCTCTGTTTGAAGGAAGGTGACCGGAAGTCTGACAAAGGTTCGGTGCGCCAGCTGCTCCAAATTTCTGCAGCGTCTCGTCGTACGCCTGCGTCCTGGCCTTAAGCTGCGACCCGTAGGCCGCCGCTAGCTGGTGGTCCCCAAAACAATCCCCGAGTGCCCCCACGATGGCCTCATACGTCGCCTCAGCCGGCACTGTGTGGAGGATGTCGGCCGCTTTTCCGTGCAACACGCTCAAAAGATGAGCGGCTCTCTCACTCTGCGTCCAATTGTTTTGGGCGGCCGCAGCCTCAAACTGTCGATGGAACACCGCTCAGGACGTCGCGCCGTCGAATTTCGGTGGTTTTACCGTGGTGGAGTTGGCCCCTGGACCGCCACCCCCCGCACGACCGGCTCGAGCGTCCACTGCTGCTAATCGGGCCTCTAGTTCTCTCCGTGTGGCCTCGATGTCCTCCCGGAGGTGCCAGGTCTGTTGTTCCACTATAGCGGTCACCTCTTTTTGTTGCCCCTCCAACCTTCCATCTCGGCTTTGCCCTCGTTCACAATCGACTCTAGCGCTCTTACTTCGTTCCGGAGGCCATTCAGCTGTCTTCAGTCCATCTGCAATAGTGCTCACGCAGTTTCCCACCTTATCTTCCATCACGTCGCTTACATCACTCTTCATTTCCTTAAACTGGTCCATTATGAGCTGTAATGCCGGATCCATTTCGGGTCTGTACTCGTAAAAATCCCACTTCTGACACCAATTGTGACCAGTTAGCCCTTTTTCTTAACAACTACGACTTTCACTAACCCTACTAGCACACTAATTCCGGTAGCAGCACAAGCATCTGCCAGTCAACTGGTGGCACCTCCACCCGCAGTCGGGTTCTTCTAGCACATCCACATCCACGCCACTACTTTTTCCACCCCGGGGTTCCGTCCGCGTTACTCTCCGCGGCTCACACATGCCAAATCACACCACACTGGGTACACTTCCGAACCACATAGTCCACGTTTCCCTCCCGGACCACGCTACAACCAAGCAACCGCACCGCAAAAATCTCCAACAACACGCATGCCTCTCTTCCGCTTCGCGCGCTTCTCACTACTGATTCTCACACACTGCCCACCTCACAACGCCCGCACTCTCCCGCCAGCCGCCACACTCGTCAGCAAAAAGCAACTCCCCTCCAGCCGCATAACCCTCCAATTGGCCTACGCCTGGGCCCCCCGCATGTTCGGTCTCGTCTCTGTTGTGTCCCTCGCAGCCGCTAGTGAGCGGGAACCACGAAGAAAGCGACTTTGTGGGCTGTCGCACTGCCAGGGGCTGCCACCCAATGCTACACTATTATCAGAACTGGAATCATAATTTATTTACCTTCCAGAGGTCCTTCATAGTACAAGGATGCAAAATATGCCACAACATGAACTTAATTCAGTATAAAAAATACAATGTGAAAATCTGGTTTATGTTCCTATGTTGCCTACAATGAAAAGCAGTAATTAAAATGGGTACTGATTGGCAAGGGTAAGTAAACTAAATTTTATACTGCCAGCCAAGTTACAACCACAGGCAAGTTTCATTTTACATCAGGGTTACGTTCCTGAAAAAATCATGCAAATCAAATGCAAAATTCCCATTTATAACCGCGTTGTTCCTTGGGGTTTGGGGAACGACAAGCTCAACCTATATAGCGTATGACTATACCAATAGTGGACATCTGGACCTATAGAGTATGTATGTACTGTATAAGCAGTACTGTATATACAGCATATTCACATTTCAGTACACATACATTTCTACACAATGTATTTATTTCTAATGCAATAAAAATGTAAGAGACTCACATCAATACTTTTTGGTACAGTTCATTCCGATAGGGCTGTGGCAGTCTTGCTACACAAACACTTTAGTTCCTGACTTAGCAGTTTCTGTAATTCTATTGACAGTATCACAAACTGTGTGCTCACAACTATGAGCAAATCTAACATTAAGGCATACATAAATAATTTGTTCACCTTTATCCAGTTGGCTTACATCATCTAAATTTCTCTTCAATACTGATCGTCTTTCATCGATTTTTCACTTTAACTGCACTACATGATGTAGATTTATGTTTCTCACTCATTTTATTAACAAAAGCTAATACTGATGAAGGTGAAACTGCATCAGCTGCTTGATTGTAACACCAATGCAATCAATCCATACACTTGACTGATGGCGTGAAAGTGGCATCCCCTGCTGCTCGTCTCCAAACAAGACAATTGAGGCCACAGACTGTCTACACCCAATCACATTAAACGAATATTATCGCGTATCTCCCATACCACATCACATCAAACCAAACATTACTGCATAAATTCAAAAAGTGGTGTTCATTTTCGAGTAGTGTCAATGCAAAATAACGTAGAATGAGGCCTGCCTGTACTTTGTTGATTGGTTTATCATCATAACCCATAACTACAGTACTACTCTCTTGTTACGTGCCAAATTTCTTGAGCATTGTTCTGTCACAGTATAACATAAACCATTTGTTCAAGTCACCAGATGCATCGTTAATGTGATTTTGAAACCAACTGCTTCTGAGGTGATACTATCCGTAAAAACACCCATAAACTGTCCCAAACAGTGGAATCCATTTTAAATGTGGAAGGCCTATTTAGATCCAAATACTTATGAAACACCAGTAACAAAAATGTAATTAAATACAAATGCTTTTTGGAAGCATAAAATACAAGAAATTATTGAAGTAGAGTTTCATTCTATAAAACACAAAAGCAGTGAATGTCACTTAGCAGAAGACAGAGCTGAGAGGAGTCTGTGCATGTGCAGGAGAGTGGGGAAGGTGACTCACCAGCAACGTGGTCTCATCTTAATTTGATGGAACCAGTCATTGAAGTTTAAAGGTTTGAAATCCAAAACATCAAGACTCATGATCATTAACACTACTGTATTTAAGAAAACCGTAAGCACTTGCTTAAAAGAAACATCACCACTGTTTGTTGCACAAATGCTAAAGCAATGCTGCTCTCACAAGAAAAAGTGTATGTAGTGCAGGCTGTCTACTCTTGCATCAGCATGCATCACCACTTGAAAATTGCCTATGTGACTTTACAAAACCACACATTACAATTCACAACTCCTCACCCTAGAGCAGTGACAGACTAATATTTGGAATATATCTAGGTACTTAAATGATTCAGGTGCGTAAGGCTGACGACCTACCACCCTCGTAGTGCCAAACGTCAAGAAAATCTGGGGCCTTAACCTACCCGGAACCCCTTGGGCCGCCTCGGCCTATTGTGGGAGACCTTTTAAATGATTCATGAAACTTTTCTGAAAAAAAAATTACACATCCACACTTAGCAACTGAAAGGCCAAGGTCAACTTTGGTGACCTTAATAATACATTAAACACCATCACGACATCTCACTGACAACAGTATTTCACTAGCTTCCATGAAGTCAGAGGCATGTCAGCATCAACATTTACGGACACTAATCAGCTTCAAACAAGACTAAAAGTAGCATGCTGGCTCAAGGTAGAGCAATGTTTAGAAGCGGCATCAAGCCAAAATATGGCTATCCTTTTCATTTTAATGCCCCTTAGAAAATGTCAGAAAATGCTGAAATGGGTAGGGGCAAAACAAATTACAAATTAAAAGGAAGTAAATATATATACAAATTTGGCTTATTAACCATTATTCTACCCTCCTAAACAATGGGTATTGAGTCTCTTATCTTGTGGTAAAGCATTAAAGAGAATATCAAAACCTCAGCTAAAGAGAGCCTAGGTCTGCACGAATTGAAGCAGCATAACCATGGTTTGATAAAGAATGTGTAGGTTTCTTAGATCAGAGGAAGCAAGCTAAAATGCAGTGGATACAGGATCCAAGCCAAAGCAATGTAGATAATCTGAACAATGTAACAAGTGACGCTAGCAGACATTTCAGGAACAAAAAGAAGGCATATCTGAAAGCTAAAATTGAGGAACTTGAAACTAACAGTAAGATCAACAATGTCAGGGACTTTTACAGGGGCATTAATGACTTCAAGAAGGGGTACCAGTCTAGAACTATTTTAGTAAAGAACGAGAAAGGTGATGTGGTTGCAGACTCCCATAGTATTATGGCGAGGTGGAGGAACTATTTCTCCCAGCTACTGAATGTACATGGGGTTAATGATGTTAGGCAGGCATAAATACACACAGCAGAACCACTAGTGCCTAAGCCAAGTGCCTTTGAGGTTGAGTTGGCCGTTGAAAAGCTAAAAAGTCACAAATCTCCAGGTATTGATCAAATCCCAGCAGAATTTATTAAAGCAGGGGGCAGGGCAATTCGCTGTGTGATTCATAAACTTATTATTTCTATTTGGAATAAGAAGGAATTGCCTGAAGAATGGAAGGAGTTGATCATAGTACCTATCTATAAGAAGGGGGATAAAACAGACTGTAATAACTATAGGGGCATATTGCTTTTGCCAACTACATACAAAATTTTGTCCAACATCCTGCTCTCAAGGTTAATTCCATATGCAGAGGAAGTTACTGGGGATCATCAACGTGGATTCCGACGCAACAGGTTGACTACTGATCATATATTCTGCATTCGTCAAATACTTGAGAAAAAATGGGAATACAATGAAGCAGCGCATCAGCTCTTTATAGACTTCAGGAAAGCTTACGATTCAGTTAGAAGGGAGGTCTTGTATAATATTCTCATTGAGTTTGGGATCCCCAAGAAACTGGTAAGGCTAATAAAAATGTGTCTGAAACAAATAGCAGAGTCCGGGTGGGCAAGAATTTGTCTGACATGTTTCCTATTAGAAATGGTTTGAAACAGGGAGATTCTCTGTCATCATTGCTTTTCAACTTTGCTTTAGAGTATGCCATAAGGAGGGTTCAGGTAAACCAGGATGGCTTGAAATTAAATGGTACACACAACTTTCTGGCTTATGCCGATGATGTTAATATATTGGGAGGAAGCGTACATATTGCGAAGGAAAATGCAGAAGCTCTAGTAGTTGCTACTAAGGAGAATGGACTAGAAGTAAATGCTGATAAAATTAAGTATATGGTTATGTCTCGAGATCAGAACGCAGGAGGAAGGCACAGTATGAAGATTGATAGTAGTTCCAATGAAAGGGTGGAAGAGTTCAAATATTTGGGAAAAAGTTAACAAATCAAAATTCTATTCAGGAAGAAATTAAGAGCAGACTGAAGTTAGGGAATGCTCACTATTATTTGGTGCAGAATCTTTTGCCTTCCAGTTTGCTATCCAAAAATTTAAAGATCAGGACATATAGAACTATAATTTTGCCCATTGTCCTGTATGGGTGTGAAACTTGGTCCCTGACATTGAGGGAGGAACGGAGGCTGAGGGTGTTTGAGAATAGGGTGTTGAGGAGAGTATTTGGGCCTAAGAGGGACAAGGTAACAGGGGAATGGAGAAAATTACATAATGTGGAGTTTAGTGATTTGTACTCCTTACCCAATATCGCGCAGGTGGTAAAATCGAGAATGAGATGGGCAGGACATGTGGTGTGTATGGGGGAGGGGAGAGGTGTGCACAGGGTTCTGGCGGGGAAACCTGAGGGAAACAGACCAATGGGGAGACTCAAACATAGATGGGAGGATAATATCAAGATGGATCTTCAGGAAGTGGGAGGGGGTTGTGGGGACTCGATGGAGTTGGCTCAGGATAGGGAGAGGCGGTGGGCACTTGTGAGTACAGTAATGAACTTTCGGGTTCCATAAAATGTGGGGAATTTCTTGACTAGCTGCAGAACCAGTCAGCTTCTCAAGAAGGACTCTGTTCCATGGAGTAAGTAAGTAAGTAACGCAGATGGGGTATGGCATTGATCACCTATCCCCTTCTAGCACCAAGACTGAAGACAGGTTACAGCCTTAGTGTTATCTGGCATACAATCTTCATCATCTACTGCCTCAATGAGCACAGGCAAAAGCTTATGACCGTACAGTATTATTTTATGTTTCATGCAAAGCTGGTCCATAGGCAGAGGCAATTAGGTGACATTAGGAGGAAGAAAAATTACTCTAATGTCTCCACTGCACCATGCAACATCATCTGGATGAGAAAGTGCATTATCAATTACAAGGAATGCTTTCTTTTGTAGGTACAGCAATTTCAAAAACTGATCTCCTTCACGAAAAAATTCAATAAAACCAGGTCAGAAAATTTCTGAATCCACCCATGCATTCTTCTGGTTGTTAAACGAAACTGTAGAGCAGTAGGAGCCAGGTTTTTGGCGTTTCTAATAAATGACAATTTTAGTTTGTGGTTGCCAGTAACATTACTACATGGTAAAATTGTCATTCTTCCCTAAGTGTTTTTGAAGCCAGAGCTTTTGAAGGCAGCATTTTATAGTTTAGGGCTGTCTCATCACAGTTACATATCTGCTCACCACATGATGATTCACTGCTGAAGACACAATGAAACTACACTGGTCCTTATCCTCAGATAACTTAATCCTGTCCACAACCTGCAGCCTAAATGATTAAGTTTCATTTTGATTTTATCCTCACATCTACACCAAGTATGACAAGCAGCTCTCTTCCCTTCAGATCTATCAACTACAACTTTATATGCCTTTCCCAAATCTTCCATGCATGCCACATGATTCATAAAACTAATCCTCATTCTAATAAAATGTGGTACAATGTGCAAAGCATGGAACTCCTCTGTACGCACTTTCATCAAACTTCCTGTTACCTGCCCCCAGCCCCCCCC
>JGI24700J35501_10930379_pt1 | contig 13486 bp, 11 predicted proteins | sample TergutTh196P1_FD_35501 | JGI IMG/M metagenome (IMG submission 35501) | reverse complement strand
GGGGGGGGGACGAATTCACCAACGCAAGAGGGGGTACAAACCCTGCCAAAAGGCGCAATGCAGAGGAAATTGCGTTGAAAGTTACACCTAAATTACCCATCTTCCTCTATAATAGCGAGAAAACGGGAAAGTGTCAAGACTTTTTCGTGCGCTTTGTGTTTTTTTTTGACATTTTTCGGTGTTTTTTTGCCATTGCCGGCGGCGCGGCAGCCGGCAATGCCCGTTTTAGAGCCTTCCCGGCCGAAAAACGCCCAAATTGGCGACTTTATACTTGACGAAAATAGTCGGGTATCATAGATTATAATTTATAACCAAAAACCATGCCAGGAGGCACGCCATGTTTGATAGTCGTTACGGATGCAGTACCTGCCCAAGCGCAGACACAGCCCTAGGAAAATTTATCGCTAACCTGCCAGTCGAGACTTCCCACCACCGTGTGGAAAGCCAGGAAACAAAATGCGGCTTCGGCTTGCAGGGCGTCTGTTGCAGGCTCTGCGCCAACGGGCCGTGCAGAATTACGCCGGAAGCCCCAAGAGGCATCTGCGGGGCAAGTGCCGACGTAATGGTTACGCGAAACCTTCTGCGGGCGGTGGCCGCCGGCTCCGGCTGTTACATCCATGTAGTGGAAAACACCGCGCTTAACCTAAAACACACAGCCCTTGAAAAAGGCCGGCTCATGGGGCTTGGCACGCTGGAGCGGCTCTGCCAAAAACTCGGCGTAACCGGCGGGGACAACCACGAAAAAGCCCTCAACGTGGCAGAAGCGGTATTAAAAGACCTGCACAAACAGGAATACGAAAAAATGGAACTGGTCGAAAAAATCGCCTACGCCCCCCGCTTCAAAAAATGGCAGGAGCTTGGCATACTCCCCGGCGGCGCAAAGGCCGAAGTCTTCAAAGGTGTCGTAAAATCTTCGACAAACCTTAACTCCGACCCGGTGAATATGCTTTTGAACTGCCTAAAGCTCGGCATCTCCACGGGGATTTACGGGCTAACACTCACCAACTTGCTGAACGACGTGTTGTTAGGTGAACCGGAAATCCGCCAGGCACCGGTAGGCCTGCGTGTCATCGATCCCGATTACATAAACATCATGGTTACAGGGCATCAACACACAATGTTCGTCCACTTGCAAGACCGCCTTACACAGGAAGACGTGCTTGCAAAGGCAAGAGCCGCCGGGGCAAAAGGTTTTAAGATCGTCGGCTGCACCTGCGTAGGCCAGGACTTGCAGCTTAGGGGTGCGCACTACACAGATATTTTTACAGGACACGCCGGCAACAACTATGCCAGCGAAGCGATACTTGCCACGGGAGCCATCGATGCCGTGCTTTCAGAGTTCAACTGCACCCTGCCAGGCATTGAAAGCATTTGCGACACTCTGCATATAAAACAGATATGTCTGGACGATGTTGCAAAAAAAGCAAATGCCGAACACATTCCCTTTGACTTTGCAAACAGGAAGGGCCAGAGTGATTTGATTATCGACAAAATAATCGATTCGTACAAAGAGCGCCGGCCGAAAGTGCATATGAACCTGTTGCCCGATCACGGGAACGACAATACGCTAACAGGGATAAGCGAAGTGTCGCTGAAAAAATTCCTAGGCGACACTTGGCAGCCGCTTATCGATCGAATCGTAGGCGGCGAGATTAAAGGCGTTGCGGCGGTGGTCGGCTGTTCAAGCCTTGTATCCGGCGGCTACGACGTGTTGACAGTCGGCCTTGTAAAAGAGCTTATCGCAAAAGATATACTGGTGCTTACTGCGGGCTGTTCCTCCGGCGGAATCGAAAACTGCGGGCTAATGGTTCCCGATGCGGCAGAGCTTGCCGGGCCACATCTAAAGGCTGTTTGTAAAAAACTGGGCATACCCCCGGTGCTTAACTTCGGGCCTTGCCTTGCCATTGGCCGCCTTGAGCTTGTCGTTACGGAACTTGCCGAGGCTATCGGCATAGACATTCCCCAGCTTCCCCTTGTGCTTTCCGCGCCGCAGTGGCTGGAAGAGCAGGCGTTAGCTGACGGCTGTTTCGGCCTTGCCCTTGGTTTGCCCATCCACCTTGGGCTTCCCCCCTTTGTTACGGGAAGCAAGGTTGCAACCAAGGTGTTATGCGAAGATATGAAAACCCTTACCGGCGGCCATGTATTGATTAACAGCGATGCGAGGCAGTCGGCACAAATGCTGGAAGGGATCATTCTGGAAAAACGCAAAGAGTTGCATATTTAGTGAAACAAAAATTAAATCCCATCGAGGATTTAATTTTTGTTCTTAACCGCATTTTGCGCAATGAAATGAGCAAATGCATGGGAAACACTGATTAGCTTCGAGTTAATCAGTGTTTCCCAAGGGGGACGTTATGAAGCGGATCATTATCGAGCAGGACAAGTGCGACGGCTGTAAAAATTGCAGCATCGCCTGTATGCAGTCCCACAGGGAAAGCCCTGGGTCGGTTTACGATCTGGATATGCTTGATCCTAAAAACGAATACCGGCACAACATTACGGGCAAACGCGGCGGCGGTTACGTTCCTGTTTTTTGCCGACACTGCGCCGTGCCGGAGTGCGTAGGGGCTTGTATGTCCGGGGCTTTGAAAAAAACCGGGAACGGACACGTTCAGTATGACGAAGAGCGGTGCGGCTCTTGTTTTATGTGCGTGATGAGTTGCCCTTACGGGAACATAAAGCCGGATAAGGCGACTGGTAGCAAAATCGTCAAGTGCGATTTTTGCAAGGACGACAATGAAGACCCAAGCTGTGTGAAATCGTGCCCTAAAAAGGCGATTCATGTAGAAGAAGTCTACGCCGGAGGTGCGACATGAAACATCTTATAATCGGGGCTGGGGCTGCGGGCATAAGCGCGGCGCGAACCATCCTAAAGGAAAAAAACGATGACAGCGTTGTGATAGTTTCGCAAGACGCGGAAGTCCACTCGCGCTGTATGTTGCACAAGGTTATTGCCGGCGAAAAAAACGCGCAGGACATCAACTTTATAAACGACGGCCTTTTGGAATCCGAAAGGGTTCAATGGATAAGCGGCAAGACCGTTACGCGCTTGGATGTGGTGCCGGCTTTAAAAACAGTTTATGCAGGCGAGGAGGCGGGCGCGGCCGGAGTCGCGGTTGCATCCGGGGACAGGGTGCTTATCGCGACGGGCGCGAACAGTTTGGTTCCGCCTGTCGGTTATTTTAGAACGGCGAAAAACGCCTTCGGCCTGCGCAATCTTTCCGATGCCCGCGCCATTGCCGAGCGAGCTAAGACTGCGAAAAAAATCGCCGTGGTGGGAGCCGGGCTTGTAGGCCTTGATGCCGCGTACGGAATTCTGCAAGCCTCCACGGAGGCGACCTCCACGGAGGCGACCTCCACGGGGGCGGGGGGCAGGGAAATTTCCGTTGTAGAAATGGGCGCATCTGTGTTAGCTGTAAATTTGGACAGCCGGGCTGCGGCAAGCTACCGGCGGCTTTTCGAGGAAAAGGGCGTAAGGTTTTATTTGCGTCGCAAAGTTGTAAACACCCAAGGCAGCCCGGACGAAATTAACGCGTTGAAGCTTGATGACGGCACGCGCCTTGCCTGCGACATGGTGATTCTGGCGGCGGGGGTGTCCCCCGCGACCGGCTTTCTTGAGGGAAGCGGCATCGAGCTTTCAGAACGCCGCGCTGTGAATGTCGATGACTGCCTTGCGACAAATGTCCCAGGCGTTTATGCCGCCGGCGACGTTACAGGGCTTTCCGGCGTGTGGCCTAACGCGCAAAAACAGGGGGAGGTTGCCGGCTACAACATGACGGGGACAAAGCTGGCGTATGACGACCGCTTTGCCTTAAAAAACACGGTGAACTTTTTCAATCTTTTGTCCGTGTCCCTTGGCGAGATAAACCCGCAAAATGGCGACGAAGTGATGATTAGGGAAGACAGAAACAACTACCGCAAGCTGATCTTGCGCGACGGCGTTCCGGTGGGAATTATCCTGCAAGGCGAAATCGGCGGCAGCGGTTTCTGGCAGTACCTTATCAAAAACAAGGTTCGCATTGACAATTTGGGTAAGTCGCCTTGGAAGGTTTCTTACGCGGACTTCTACGGCGTGGAAAACAACGGCGAGTACAAATGGGTTGTTTAGGCAAGCAGTCCCCGCCGGCAGCGGCGGGGGTCTTGCCAATAAACCGGGGGTTGCTTTATGAGGATTACAGCTAACGGACGTTACGCGCTACGGGCGACGCTTGCCTTGGCTAAAATGGCAAAAGACGGCAAGGCGGTTTCCATAAGCACGCTTGCCCAAGCGGAAAATATTTCCGCCGCGTTTTTAGAAAAAATTTTTTTCAAGCTGAAAAAAGCCGGCATCGTAAAATCGGAGCGGGGGCCGGGCGGGGGCTTTAGCTTTACCCGCCCGGCCGACTCGCTTTCGTTATACGAAATAATGGAAGCCGCCGGGGAAGAAATGACCGTTCTGCCCTGCGACAGGAGCGTGTGCGAATGCGGCCGGCAAGGCCAATGCGAAGCCCACAAGGTGATTGTCTCCGTTACCGACACGATCAACAGTTACCTGCAAGGGATAACGCTAAAAATGGTGCTGGACGGCAAAGAGTTTCAGCAAACGCATCACAGCGCGTAATCTTCCGGCTCCGGCATGGTAAAGACAAAACGCTCGAACTCCCTGGGGTCTCTGAAAAGCCTTTGCGATGCCCATGCTGAAAGCGAATGGACAAACTGCGCAGGCTCGTTCCAATGGGAAACCGCCGCAAGCCGCCGCCCGGCTTCATCCGGGGCCGTTAGGCGAATAACCCTTGTCGAGCCGTCTCCGAATTCCAGCGTTATGCGACTGTGTTCAAAGGCGGGATCGTTCGGGGCTATTTCCCGGACAAAGTCTTCGGCTTCTAGGCTAAGGACTGTGCGTATGTATGCGTTGATAAAGGTCGGGTCGGGGTCGTCGATATAAGTGCCGGATAAAACCCAGCCGTGGCCTGCACGGGTAAAAACCTGCAAGCCGTTTTCGGGGCTTTCCGCATCCGCCCCTCGGTAAACCGTCATGCGCTGGACTAAATCCAAGTCCAGCCAGCCGCCTTCGGTTTCGGGAATAATACGCAGGTTGTACCAAAATTGAAGCGAGCTTTGGGCGAAGGTTAAAAAGAGCCTGTCGCCAGAGCGAACCTCGTTTTGCCCGCCCCGGCGCAGATGCACTTCCCGGCCGGTCATGTCGGCATACCCGACAAAAAGCTCCAGAATGGGCTGGGCGCGAATATCGCCCAAGACCCTTATTGTAAAGGCATTCTCCTCGCTAACGCCCATCCGCGCATGGGAGGCCGCGCTGGTTGCGCGTAACGGGTAGGAGACCCGCCTTGTTAAAATGTCCAACAGGTCGTCCACCCGGAAAGCCCTTGCGGGGTATTCCATCCCGTTATGCAAAACGAACCAGTCCCCGCCGCGCATGGCAAGCTCCACCGTGTCCGCTGAGTTTTCAATAACGATGCTTTCGATTCTGCCCCTGTCTCTTGCATCGATCCATGAAAAAACGGCATCCCTTGCGCCCCTGCGCTCCGGGGCGAAAACAAATGTCGCCGTGTAAACCACAGACAATGCGCCGATTATTGACAACAGCGTTGCCAGCTTTTTTTTGTAATCCATCGAGTTACTCCTTTGTGTTTTGCGCCGCCGCGAAAGCGGCCGCACGCTTGCGCCGGCGCGATGCCAGCACCAAGCCGGTAATGATAACGCCAAGCGGCACTAGCACTATGTTTAAGACTTGCGAAAAAAACATCGCCGCATAACGCGCGTATGGATCGATTATCCGTTCCAAACGGTTTACGGCATCCTGCCTGTTTCTTATCCCGATAATGTCATCGTCTTGAGCAAGCCAGTCGGCCGCCTGAATTAAAAACTCAAGGTTGGCAACCGCCCCGGAGACGCTTAACATATTTGTTGCGAAATTAGTTTCACCTACCACGATTATTCTTGAAGGGTTTGCGTACTGCGGCATAACCGGAAACATATCTCCCCAAGCCTCAAGGAAGGGGGTTCCTGCGAAAAAACTGGGGAAGGTTCCGCTTAAACTTGCAGCAAGAATTTTCGTTCCACGGGTCTGCGCGGCTTCAAGCTCGAAAAGGCCGGGAAGCTCCGGGTTTGTGTGAAATGTATCGCGCATAGCCCAGGCATCGGACGTGCTTGTAAAAAGCGGAACGGCCTCCACATTTTCGCTTGGGTGCAACTCCAGCGGGCTTGGCCAGAAAAGGTCAAGCCCCGTAGAGTTTGCGCTAATCGGGTGGTCTGGGTTTCCGTTTTCGCCAAGGACTGCAACCCAGTGCGGATAGCGGATAACGCGAGTCTGCACCTGCCCTGCCGGGGTCAATGTTTGAAAGTGCAAGGGCAGTGCGCTGGCATCAAGGGCAAGCTCCGGCCTTATCGTAACGCCGTAGCTTGCAATCATGTCGATAAGACCTAGATCGTTGAGCCTTCGCGCCTCTGCCGTGCCTTGCAAAGTGTCAACATGAACGCCGCTGACTGCGAACAAAACTTTTCCGCCTAACTGTATGAAGCGATCTATCTGGAAAAGGTCCCACTCGTCAAGGTCTTCCGAGCCGCCAATCACAAAAAGCGACGGGAGAGTGTCGGGGATTTCTTCGCCGGGGAAAAGTATTTGCGTATTTATGCCGGCTCCGGCAAAGGCCTGCTGCAAAAAGCCAAAGTCATCGATCCAACTTCTAAAGCTGTCGCCGATAAGTATGCCCGTGCGTCTTGGCGTTTCCCGCACCATCGCGCGAATTCTGGAGGTTAGATCGTATTCGAGGGTGTTAGTCGAAAGCACCCAGGGGATAACTTCCACGTTGCCCATGAACTCTATTACAATGCCTGTGTAAACCGTTGTAAAACTTGCCTGATCCAGCTCCACCATTTGGATTTGCCGGGGGGTAAGCCCCAGTTCCTCCACCTGCGCGGAAACTCCGGCGCGAACCGGGTCGCGCACAAAGACCCGGATCATCCCTCTGGAAAAGGCGGCGTATTCGCGTAACAAGTCTTCGACGGCCCTTGGCGCCGGGTGAATTGCCCTAAGCGCATCCGAGATATAGTAAGTGATCATTACCTGATCCGGCAGCTCAAAGTGCAGGTTACGCGAAACTGCCGAGATTGTGTTGGCCCTGTTGCGTGTAAGGTCGATGCGGAACCACAGCCTGTGCGATACCATTATTGCCAGCACTATGGCTGCGACGGTTAGTATCGAAACTGTCAATGTTTGTTTTTTTGTCATGCCCCCTCCTACTTCCACTTCCTAAAAAGGATTACCCGTGTGTTTAGAAAAAGAAACAGCGCAGTGCTTAACACAAAGAACGCAAAGTTGCGGCTGTCCAAAAGCCCCCGTGAAAAACTGTCAAAGTGATACGCCAGGGAAAGATAGCTGATTGTTACCGAAAGCCATGCCGGCAGGTTAAACGCGAATGTCAACTGCACAATCAGCATGGTGAACATAAGCGCGGCGGCGGTTCCCAAAAAACTCCCCGCTTGGTTTTTCGACAGGCAGGATAACAAAAGCCCCAGCGCAATGGCGGATGCCCCCAAAAGCGCGGCCCCGGTATACTCGCTTAACAGCATACCAATATCGAAGGTTCCCAAAAGCGAAAGGCTTAACGGCAAAGGGATTGTTAGCGCAAGTATCATTAACAGAACTGTAAATGCCGAAAGGAATTTTCCCAAGATAAGGTTCCATTCGGAAAAAGGCATTGTTAGCAAAAGTTCTATGCTGCCTGTCTTGCGTTCTTCTGCCCAGCTTTTCATGGTAATAACGGGCACGATAAAGATGTAAAGCACGGGGAATGCGCTAAAGTAAGGGCGCAGTGTCGCCGCGTTCAGGGCGAAAAATCCCTGAAAGTAAAAAAGCCACACCGCGCTAAACACAAGGAAAAAAACCGCCGCTCCGTAAAATGCCGGGGCGCTTAAATACTGGCGCAATTCTTTCCGTGTAAGCGCCAATGTCCGCAAGACGAGGGTTTTAAAAGATTGCGCCAAAGCGGATGCTAAAGTGTGCGCCCAAGCGCGGGTTTGCGCTTCTCGTATAGATTTTCTCATTTTTTACCCTCGTGCTTGCCGCGCTTGGTTGAACTCTGCTCGCTTGAGCCGTGTTCGTTTGAACTTTGTTCGCTTGAACTTTGTTCAACCGTCAGCTTGACAAAAATATCTTCTATACTAAGCTTCTTCCGGCTCATTCCGAGTATCTTCAAACCTTCGCTTACAGCCCAGTCGAAAATTTTTTCCGCGCCGGCGTTATCTGATTTTTCCCCCGGCATTAAAAAGCTGATCTCGGCCAAGCCCTCGGCGGCGGCGGCCGATGCGATTTTTATTTTGGAATCCAGCTTTGCCAACTTGCCTTTTATCGCTTCTAGCCCCGCTCCCTTTACCACAAGCTCCCAAGTTACTCCCCCCTTCATCGTTCCCGCGATTTCCTCCGGCCGGCCTTGTGCGGCAATGCGTCCCTCGTTGATAATCAACACTTGCGAGCAGACGGCTTCGACTTCTTGCAAAATATGCGTGGAAAGGATGACCGTTTTTCGTTTCCCAAGCTCTTTTATGAGCGCGCGGATTTCGATTATCTGGTTCGGGTCAAGGCCCGTTGTCGGCTCGTCAAGAATCAAGATGGGCGGGTCGTGCAGGATTGCCTGCGCCAAGCCCGTGCGCTGGCGGTAGCCTTTGGAAAGCGTCTCGATTTTCCTGCCCCGGTAAGCGCCAAGGGCGCAGGCTTCCAAGCTGGCGTCTATGGCCGGCCGCCTAGCCTGCTTGGGGATGAGCCGCGCCTGCGCCGCAAACTCAAGGTATTCGTCCACGGTTAAGTCCCCGTAAAGCGGCACGCTTTCCGGCAGGTAGCCGATGAGTTTTTTGACCTCGACCGGGGCTTCGTCCACGGGGATGCCGCCGACGTAAGCCTTGCCGCTTGAGGGGAAGTGAAAGCCGGTCAAAACCTTCATTACTGTTGTTTTTCCCGCACCGTTGGGGCCAAGGAAGCCCAAGACTTGTTCGGCCCCCAGCGAAAAAGACACGTCTTTTACAGCTTCGATGCTTCCGTAAAACTTTGAAAGATTTTGCACTTCGATTTGGAATTTGCCCATACTCATAGTTTGCCGTTTTTTTTCGTTTTTTTCCACGGCTAATTAAGGAACAACAGAGCCGCCGGAAAAGTAACAGCGGATTGGCCGCTTGACAAAACGTAAACTGTAGTTTACGATAGAAGCGTGGAAAAACAGCCCCGATTAAGGAGAAGTCATGAATATCGAAGATTATATGAAGCTTCCGTACCGCATCGTAATCCAGCACATTACAGATGAAAGCGGTTCTTATTACTTTGCCAAGGTCATGGAATTGGACGGTTGCATGAGCCACGGGGAAACATACACGGAAGCCTTTGAAAACATACGGGAAGCTATGGAAGGGTGGATAGAAGGCAAAATCGAAGGCGGCTTCCCCGTGCCGCTCCCGGCGGAGGAAAGCCAGTACAGCGGCAAGTTCGTCCTGCGTATTCCCAAAAGCCTTCACGCCAGGCTTGTCGCCGAGGCCGAAAAAGAAGGCGTGTCGCTCAATCAGTACGCGCTGTACCGATTGAGCGTGTAGCCGCCAGCCGGCCGATGCCCAAAGCGCAATTGGAGTTGAAGCCGGGTTCAGTTACCCGGCTTCGGCTTGCTCATTCGACTTCGTCTTCGGGCAATTCCTGGGGGATTTCAACAGGTTCGGGCAAAAGGTAGCAATTTTCAGTTTAGCGAAATTAATAAGAAGAAAGACTCACACCAAGGCACGGAGGCGCACAAAGGTTCTGGCGGACTATGATACGCCTGAGCCTTCTTCTTGCTTAAATATAGCACAAAAAGTGGATAATATGTAGGGATGAAGCGGCACTTTCTAAACTGAACGCGAACCATAGGTTCGATGTGCCTTTGTGCGATATTATTCCCCGGCGTTTTTTTTGCAAAAACCTTGATTTTTTATTCAAGACGCGTTATTATTGTTGGGTGAGATACTGTGTTCCGGCATGAAGCCGGGTAAAACCAAAAAATGTTCTAAGGAGAAATTGCAATGACTACAAAAACAGGAAAAATTTTGGCTTTTGGCCTGGCATTCGCATTGGCGGGGGCGGCAAACGCCTTTTCACAGCTAGACATCACCGGCCGCCCGCCTGTGTTCGGGGGAGATGCTACTCTATCTGACGCGTTAAATACTGCCCTTAATGACCAGTTTACCAACGCGATTAACGAGATAATGGGCGAGATTGGCAATTTGAACCCCGTGCCGCAAGACTTTATCCGCTCGTGGGGCAACGCATCGGTTTTCGGGAGCCACGGGGCCAGTCAGCGCGGCTTCGGCGGCTACAACCGGTTTGCAGTCTCCTTCGGAGCTATGGTAGGCCTGCAACTGCCGGCCGGCATTGGCGATCTTGCCGACGATCTTGACAACATTACAAACACGCTTAATACAGACGGCGACATTGCGCTGGGCGTTAGCCCCCATTTGTTTGTGGCGCAGGTCGGCATAAACACGTCCAGATTTTTAAGGGAAAACCTTTATTTGGGGCTTCGCGTGGGCTTTTTTAACGGGGACGCGATTATTCCCATAGACGGATTTTCCTTTAACAGCTTTACCATAGGAGCCTTGGCCAACTACCAGATTATCCCAAGGGTGAACCTTGCCGGAAGGTTCGTGCAGTGGGGCGGCGTAAACTTGGGAAGCGGGCTTATCTTTAGCAGAACCGCCATAAGCTACGGGCTTGCGCTGGAGCGTGTTAACCAAGATTTGGGGGCTGTAGGCGGCATTGCAAACCCCATTCTGCATATAGACCCCACGCTCTATCTTGATATGCGCATAAACACCGTTACCATTCCCATCGAAGTAATGACATCGGCACAGATTCTCTTTTTGAACTTCGCATTAGGGCTTGGCGCGGACTTGGCCTTTGGCCGCAGCGACATAAATATCGGCATGGACGGGGATATTTCAGTTAGCGGGCTTGGCGCTGCTAACGTGCATCAAGTCCAAAACGGCTACCTGTCGCTTAACGCCGGCGGCGCGTTTTCCCCCCGTTTCATCAACCTAAAAATGATGACGGGGATTGGTTTTGTTTTGGGGCCGGTCTTTATCGACATTCCCCTTACAATGTATGTAAACCACGGCTTCAATGTCGGGCTAACCCTGGGCTTTAGGCTGTAGCGGACCTTGCAAAAAAAAGTCGCCGGGGTTGCCGGCGGCTCTTGATCTTTTTTTGCTTCTGCCATATACTTTAACAGAGCCTGTTTCGGAATTTGCATTCCGAAACAGGCCAACCATAATTTTAGGAGAGAAATGTGCCCTGCGGACGAAAACGAAAATTGCGAAAAATCGCTACCCATAAACGCAAGAAAAAACTGCGCAAAAACAGACACAAGAATAAATAGCGTTGTTATGAAACTTCAGTTTCAGGACAGCCTCTTATCCAAAATATCTTCTCCCTTGGACTTAAAGTCGATGGACTCAGGCGATTTTGCGCGTCTGGCCGCCGAGATTCGCCATGTGATTGTGTCCACCGTTGCCAAAAACGGCGGGCATCTGGCTTCCAATCTAGGGGTTGTGGAGTTGAGCATAGCTTTGCACCGGGTTTTTAACTCGCCCCAAGATAAAATCATCTGGGATGTGGGGCATCAGTGCTATGCGCACAAGCTGTTGACAGGGCGTTTGGCGGTTTTCCACCGGCTGCGTCAGGCCGCCGGCATGGCCGGCTTCCCAAAGCGCAGTGAAAGCCCGCACGACCCCTTCAACACTGGCCATGCCTCTACATCGATTTCCGCCGCGCTGGGCATTCTTGCCGGGGAAAAACTGCTGGGCGGCAAGGGGCGCGTTGTCGCCGTAATTGGCGACGGGGCGCTTACCGGCGGGCTGGCTTACGAGGCTCTTTCCCACGCCGGGCATCTCAATCTGCCCTTAATCGTCATTTTGAACGATAACAAGATGTCGATCAGCCCCAATGTAGGCGCGCTTTCCAAGTACCTAAGCCGCCTTACCATGAAGTCCAACTATCAGACCTTTCGCCGGCATTTTGACGGCATGGTAATTCGCCTGCCGGTTTTTGGCGAAATCTTCCTTAAAGTTATCCGCAGGCTCAAGCGGGCTGTAAAGGCCGTTTTTTACAAGGATAATTTTTTTGTCGATTTGGGTTTCGACTATGTCGGCCCCATTGACGGACACAATACGCGCACGCTTTTAAGCGTGCTGGAAGACGTGCAAAAGCTGGACAGGCCGGTTGTCGTCCATGTGGTTACCCGCAAAGGCAAGGGCTACGGCTTTGCCGAAAACGACCCCGGCTCCTACCACGGGGTAAACTCCTTTTCCGTGGACGACGGAATCGAAAAGGCCGCCGTGTCGGAAGGCGGCCAGCCTTCTTTTACCGGCGCTTTCGGCAGCGCCCTGCTCGATGCTGCGCGCGATGACGGCCGTCTTGTCGCGATTACTGCCGCAATGGACAAGGGGACGGGGCTGTCGCGCTTCAAACGCGCCTTCCCCGGCCGTTTTTTCGACGTGGGCATTGCCGAGGAGCACGCGCTTACCTTTGCCGCCGGCCTTGCCGCGCAGGGGTTAAAGCCCGTGGTGGCCGTTTACTCAACCTTTATCCAGCGTTCTGTAGACCAAATTATCCACGATGCCGCCCTGCAAAAACTGCCGGTCATTCTGGCTCTTGACAGGGGCGGCTTTGTGGGCGACGACGGCGAGACGCACCAGGGGCTGTTCGACATATCCCTTTTCCGCAGCACGCCCAACATGACGATTCTTGCCCCGGCGGGCGAGGGCGAGCTTCGCCTCATGCTGGACTGGGCGTTAAAACACGAGGGCGGGCCTGTCATCATCCGCTACCCGAAAGCCCTCTGTCCTGTCGAAATCCCGGTCTTCTCCCTCCCTCTTGAAAGCGGGCGCGGGCTTTGGATTGCCGGCGGCGCGGGCGGGCAGATTTGCCTTGCCTTTACCGGCTCGCTGTACCGGGAGGTTCTGGAGGCGGCGGACTTGCTCTGGAAGCAGGGTATCGAAGCGGACATTTACAACTTGCGCTTTCTAAAGCCCGTTGACGAGGATTATCTTGAAGGCTTAATGAACAGCTACGCCCTGTTCGCCGTTATCGAAGAGGGCATAAGGGAGGGCGGTTTTGGCGAGTATGCGGCGGCCTTGGCCATGCGCAGGGGTTGCGCCGCAAAAATAGAGACGCTGGCCGTTGCCGGCGATTTTGCCGAAAAAATAAACGCCCTGGGGACGCGGGAACAGCTTTTGGCCGTCAACGGGCTTGACGGCGCGGGCATTGCCGGGCAGGTGGCGGCAAGTTACATGGAAAGTTTTGGCGCGCCAAGGGGTCTTGGCCACGACAAACGCATTAACGACACGAACCTCGGAAATATTCACACAAAGGCACAAAGACACGAAGGCACAAAGGTTAGGATTGAGCTACGGTAAGCCCGCGCCTTCCTTTTGCATCATTATCGAACATAAGAGCGGAAGGAAGAAGTAGGAATGA
>JGI24700J35501_10930380_pt1 | contig 13499 bp, 15 predicted proteins | sample TergutTh196P1_FD_35501 | JGI IMG/M metagenome (IMG submission 35501) | reverse complement strand
TTGGCGGCACAGATTTATCTGGCGGAGAATGGCAGAAAATAGCCATTGCAAGGGCATATTATCGCAACCGAGATTTCATAATATTGGACGAACCGACGAGCAATCTCGATCCATTGGCAGAAACAGAGGTTTTTCAGCAATACATGGATATGTCGGCTGGAAAAACGGTAATCACGGTAACGCACAGAATCAGCGTTGCATCGCTGGCGGATAGAGTTGTCGTTTTCAAGGACGGCAATATTGTTGAAGACGGCACGCATGACGATTTGTTGCAGAATGGTGGCGAATATGCTCGACTGTACGAAACGCAAGCGGAGTTTTATGATAGGTAGAGGAAAAGCTATACAAAAAATTGACGACGTTGCAACCGCCAATTTTTCGTTTGGATAATGTCTAATTTACCAAACATTTTGAAAAATTAAGTTGTTTTTACGACAAAAAAGATATTTTCAAGATATTTTTGGCAGAACAACCACATTGCACTAAACAAAGTTAAAAAACAAGCCTAAAGAAGGCAAAATTACGCAAAATCCAAAAGAAAACCCATAATTTCAAGCACCGTATATCGATATCGAGGAGTTGCTAGAAATCAAAACAAGCAAACGCAATCGTGCAAGCGTGGTATTTTGGAGCGTTGAGCGGAATCCTTTGATTAAAATTGCTCCTTAATTTTTGGATTGTGGCATCCAGTAATACGCCATATAATTGTTATCTAAGAAATCTGTGAAATTGTAAATTCCATTATGTAACCTGTGAACTATTTCGGCATTTGTGGCTCTCCAAGCAACATGATTGATTTCCAAAAATCTAAACTCTGCTTGTGAGTAAAGCCTGTTTAATCGGAAAACGCCTTCTAATGAGTGGCTTTCCCAACCTTGCTCTTCGTTCTCCATATCGTCTGGAGTCAAATCTTTTTCTTCAGGTTCTTCTCCAGGTGTTCCAGGTCCATCTTCTGCAGATGTCCAATCGGCGGCATCTTCGGGAAGTTCTTCTAAATCTTCTCTTCCTCCGCCCCAACGTCTGCCCTCATCTTCTTCCAATGTTCCCTCGACTGTATCTCCTCGACACGTTACAGGGCAATAATCAGACTCTACCCACCATGCCGAAAATTGATACTTTCGTCTGTGCCAAGTATAATCTACATCAAAAGCACCCTCTCTTGCACCTAAATTAACGTAGAGAAATTCGGTTTCTGGCATTCCAGCTAAAGCAGAAAATACTTCGTTTTGCCGTGTTAAATTAATTTCGTCTGTTGTGTCGCTTTCTCCCCAGTTGTTGAAACCGTCTGTTGCCATGTGGGTTTCTCCAAAAGCGAAAACTATGTTGTGCCAGGCTATTGGTTCGTCGTCCTCGTCTACTAAACCTACTTCCTCAAGTTATTCTTCGTAATCTTCTCGTTTTTCAAAATCTGGGTCGGTGCATTCGCCTTTTTCTTCAGCCTCTAATTCCGCTATTAACGCCAACATTTCTTCCAAACCTTTATCGTACAACATCATTAAAACTATTTCTTCTGTTTCTGGTGTTTCTTCTGGAGTACAAAATCCTAAAGTTTCTTCCAAACTGTCTAACGTAGGCAAATCTGGAAATGGAAAATCGCTCCACATGACTGTTATCGTTTCCTCATAATCCGTTATACATTCTAATATTTCTTCATCAAGTTCGCTTGCCCCCTCAAATTCTTCGTCTATTTGAATGGGTTCGAAAGTTACGTTTGGGTTTGTCGGAGATGTTGCTGTGATTTCTCCATCGCTTAATGTTAACTCTATCACTGGTTCGGGTTTATCTGGTATACATTGTGGAAATACTGTAAAGGTAAATTCTATTGTTTGTTCTTCAAAATCATCTGTAGTATCTGTTCCGGGACAATTTATCCAAATATTTTGCGTACCAGCTTGAGTTGGAACAAATGCACCATTAGGTATCATAACATCCATAGTAATTCGGAATGTCATTGACAAAGGCTTACAATAATCTTTTGGCGGTGCAAAATATAAAATAATCCCTTCACTAAACATATTAAGCATCTCTTCTTCAGAAAAACCGCTATCTGCACCTCCACCAAAACTTCTACCAAATTCGCCAACAAAAACAGAACCATTGACAATAATACCTTCAGGAGGTCTAGGTTCATTAAATATGATTTCATATCTAAGATTAGTCCCCCATTGTTGAGGGAAAAATGGTTCAGAAATATATCCAAATAGAGGATCGCCGTGGTTGGGAGCAGATAATGTTTGTGTTTGTCCGTCTGCTAACGACCTACCTAAAGTTGGTATTATTGAAGTAGCTGCTATTGAGTTCCACAGCATAGCTTCCAGCCTTAGAAAAGCTGCCATATCTCTGACATCTTCTCTATAGATTCTAACGTTTTCTTCCGTATGTTCGAAAAACTGAATATCTTCGTAGAAGTATTCAGGCAAATCCATAAACTGATTACCTATTATGTGTTGAGTTGGGATTGGATATCGGTCCATGGCAACCCTAAGCAAGGTTTTTTGTTCTTCTGTCAACATATTTGGAGCACTTGCGTGCCTTGCCACTATCATTGCTGCACTTCCTGTATTGGTGTTACTCATTATATAATTGATAGCTGCCACGCTTAAATCTCCAAAAGAGCCTTCATTGTCAAAAGCGACTGTTAATGTAGTGCCTGTATCGGGAAAATGGGGTTCACTCGGCTGAATGCAAAAAATATCACATATCGTTCCGTCCTCTAACTGTGCCCTTCCTGTTGAAAATCGCCAAGGGTCTGTAGTGGTTACATTAGAATAATCCGCCACATTCAGCATAGTTTGGCTTATTATTGTGAATGTAGTAGGACCAGATAATCGTGCCTGTCGTTCGTCTAACGCTTCTCTTTGCATACTTTCTAAAACTGGCAAAACTTCTTTGAGTTCGCTTTCCATGTACCCGCCAACATACAGATCTCCGTCAGCGGTTATCCAAACTGTACCACCCTCTGGCAACCTCACATATGGTTGCTCTGCGTACAATTCAAAATCTACACCTGGAATACGGTGGTTTGGTAACAACCATGCAAATTCATCTTCTTCCTCTTCAATGTCTGTGTCAAATATTTCCGATTGTATAATTTGCGTTGTATGCTGTAATTGATTTCGATTACGCCCCCCCACAGTATATGCCGTATCGTATGTTTGCCATTGTGGCGGGGATAAATCAGATTCATATGCAAATACTTCTGTTTGATTGTTAAAGCTAATGTTTGTTAATAACATAATTGCAACCAATACCACAGCTATAACTTGTTTTACTTTCACATATTTCATAAAAACTACCTACCTTCTTTTTAATATTATTTGTCAATGATTTATGGGATAAAAATAACTGATAAAGTATATAATTACTTTATCAGTTATTTTTCATTTTGTTATAAACATTTTGTTATCTCCCAAACAGTGTATAGTTAAATGTGCCGTGAGATATCCCTGTTAGATTAATTGAACGAAATGAACCTACACCCAAAGTTCTAGTATTCGGGTCTAATATAGCCGCACGATGACCTGGACTGCCCATCCAGCTATTCACAGCGTCTTTGGGCGTGGGTCTAGTATTTGTAATGCTACTAATGCTGTTACCTCCAAAAATTCTTGCTATTTCATGACTTGCTGCTCTCATACCACTTGGTGCATGAGTTCCCTGTTCTCCATTTGCGTAAGGACCCATATTATGTCCACTTTCCAAATCTAGTTGTGCTAACTGTTGTGTATAAAATCTTGCTGCCATACCTAAATTATCGTCCCACACTAATTGTCGCAAGCCATGCTCTGCTCGTATTTCATTGATTAGTCGCATAACCTCTTTTTCGTTTTCCGTAGGTCCATCAAACTCTTCATACTCTTCCACCCAAGCTAAACGTTCTTGTTCGGTCAAACGTCTGTTAGGCAACTGGGTGAAAAAATCATTCCAACGCAACACTTCATAGTATGTATCAAAATCTAAGGTAGCAGTATACCACCCATTTCCTCGCCTTACTTCTGGGACACCAAAAGAAGGTTGACTAATACGATGTATAAATGTGTCTAAGTCAACTATTTCGTCATTAATAGTGAGAGTTGCAGTATAGTTGATAGGTAGACTTTCTCTCAATTCCTGTTCTGTAATTTCTCCTCTTATAAAATCTAGGAAATAATCACGAAAAAGAATACCTGTGGGAGCAACACTTTGACTTGACGGTTCTGACCTATTCCGTAGGCTTTCTCTACGTCTTTCCAAATCGGCAACTTCGTCTGGAGACATAAATCTTGCAGACATCGTTGTTGGCAGCATTGCTAGTATAATAACAAATGCCAGTAATTTTGTTATTTTTGCTTTCATTTCGGTTCCTCCTTATTTTTAGTTTGGGGCAGATACATATTTTTAACCTGCCCCTCCGTTTTATTATTTACTTCTGTGGGGGCAATCTTGTTGTGCCTTTTTGTCGTTATCTCTTTCGTTATAATTGCCCGAGGGGCAAGTAGCACATTTAGTTCCTTTGTATACCTCTGTTTTAGGACGGTAGGGGCTGGAACATTTGTAACCGAAAGTTGTCCCAGTTTCATTACCCAAAAGATATTTGCAATGAGCCGCCATATATTTCCCACCTCTCTTGTGTATTTGGTCGATATTGCTGACCATTAAATAAATTATACACGCTGTCGAGGAAAAAATCAATGTACAATTATGACAAATTTTTGCAGATGTTTTGATTTCTTTTTGTGTAAGTTTACCTGTTAAGTTTTTTGGTTTGTGTCGATATAATTCTGTGTATAGAAAAATAACTAGCCGTATACTATACGGCTAGTTTAGAAAGGAATGATACAATGTTACAATGTCTACGAGACAACCTGTTCAAAATTTTCGTCTTGGCTTGGATAGTCTCCTTTGTGGCTTTACTGGGCGACGTTCTTATGCCTAACGTCTGGTTTCTGACTTATATAACACTCGTCTTCGCCTTCATCGCTTTAATTCTTTGCCTGATTATCACTTTTTCGGACGTTAGAGCCTAGTTAAGCCAAAGTAAAACCTAGCAGTTGGAACTGCTTTTCCTGCTACTTTCCTCTCATTTTCTCATTGGGAAAATAGAGCATTCATTCAATACATTCTCACTGAATCATTTTGATAAATACGCTAATGGTTTGATTCGCTTGGAATAAACTTATAAAAATATTTGCTTTTTTCAAAAAGCCGCAGTATAATTTTATCATGCTCTATAAAATTAACAAAAGTGTGCAAAAAAGTCATAGCAAGCGGAATTTTACAACATATAAAATGAGAAATCTACTTTGTATTGCGAGGAGAAAAAATGACCAAAAAATTTACAAAAAATTTTATTTTTTTAGCAATTTTGCATATTTTAGGATTTTTTTTAATTTTAACAATATCTAGTTGTATGCCGCGCCACGATTGGCCGCCAGCTGGCGTTTATCGAAGCGAATTTCCTCCGATTACGCTATATCTTAATCCTGCATATCAAAATCCGTTTGTCAGCGAATCCATTTTTTTGGCAACATATACAGTTGACGAAGAGAGCCACAAAATTTTGGTAAATTTTCTTCCTGGCGGTGCTGAACCAGCGTTTCAAATTGTTACATTGGATTGTTTTTTTGCACCTGGAACATCAAATAATACCCAACTTTGGGGCGGAATATACACGGTCGAGGACGATATTCTCAATTTTATTTCCGGCAGAGGACACGATTTAAGTATTTTTGGCGTATCTGAAACGCCTGGAACAATATTTTTTCAAAAAACTGAAGAATACGAGCCGATAAATCCAATGGATTGGTTTCCAGAATTTGAGCAATATACGGGCGTTTGGCAAAGCGAGGATTCTAGTCTAATTTTGTATTTGGAAACAGCTTATCAATCGCCAATAAGTCCGCATTTTTTGGGAATATATCGCACCGAGCAAAGAGAGCGAAAAGTGTTTACACACATCACTTTTCATCACACGGGCGAGCGAAATCTACATATGCAGCTATATGATGTTTCTGTGCTAAATGTGAACAAAACCATGGGAGAACGGGATAGTTGGTTTCTTCCAACGCCGCGGCAAGTGGTACAATGGCGACCTGTGTTGCCTAATCGGTTTATCCGCCTAGAGGACGGCAAATTGTACTATGAGCATATTCTTTTTAGGGATGGAGTTGAAGATTTGCGAGATACGATAATTTTGCATAGATTGCATGAATATGATAGGATAAATCCGCAGAATTGGATTTTGGAAGATTGATAAAAACTCAAAAAAAGCAAAGGCAAAGTTAGCAAACCAACTTTGCCTTTATTCCGCCAAATTATCCCACTGGAACTAACAATCTAAAGCTATTCAGCACAAAATAATGCAAGCGGTTCATTTCTAAAAAAGTATCAACGGAAATATCTGAAATATCGGTTGGCAACTCGTCAAAAGTCGGCAAAATATCCTTTATAAGGCTGTGGTCAATCTGCACGGCGTAAGTGTTTTCGTCATCTTGAGCCAAAAAATATCTTCTAAATGTGTCGCTTTGTCCTGCTCGCTCGATTAGGCAAGCGTTGCCCATTGCTAAAACGGCGGTTCTGTAATTGGAAATAACCTCAAATTGCCAAGGCACATTTCCTATTGGCAAGCCGTTTTCAGAGGAATTTCTGTCAACGACCAGCGAAGATGCAACGGACATCGTAAATTGATTTTCCAGTCCGCTAACATAGTAAAAATTTTCCCAAACTTTCGGAATCGCAAACGAAAATCCCAAATCGGGAAAATAATAGCGATTTAGCAACTCTTCTGGGAGCGTTGCCTGTTCGGGATATTGCCAATTTTCGCAAATTGGGCAAATCTCCAGTTCCACGATTGCACCGCGCTGTAGCGTAAAATTGGTGTTTTGCGGCGGTTCGCCTGCGTTTGTGATTACTCGGTGGTTAATTTCAACATCGTCAACCACGATTGCGAATGTTTCCCTGGCGGGCGTATCTTCCGCATAGCTAGGCGTATTTATAAAGATAAGCAAAGCCACCGAAACCGCCATTAAGCAGAAGATTGTCAAAAATATTCTCGTTTTCATATGCAAGCCCTCCTAAATGGAGCATTGTTCATACAGTAGTAAAAAACAATTAGGGGTTGATGGTCGCAAAAGTACATTTGTCAAGCAGTGTTTCATTGAAAGCTGTCGGCATTTAGTTAAAAGATTATTTTATCGAAAATTACTATTAAGTTAGCTAGAAGATTGTTTTAGCGACAACCGTCAGCAGTTTATTCGAAAAATTGTTTCATGAAAAGTATTTATTATATCAATACTACCAAGGGCGAGAGTGCAAATCAGTAGCTCTCATCCAACCCGTGAAAACTTGCATAGTGTCTATCGTAGACATCCGACGGAAAATTACACCGTTGTTATTTATTGGGGATCCCACTTCAACTAAGTTTACTCCAGCGGGAATCGTTGCAAATACTATTAGGTCAACGGGGCCCAAAAACATATGAGCCTCTCTTATCGTAACCCAGGGTGCTCCAAAAGCTGGTGCAATTTCTGTATAGTCAACATTTTCGATTGCAACAACAGGTTGTGTTTCGGCTGCAAAAACAGATTGTGGTACTGCTGCTATGGCGAAAGTTAAAGTCAAAAGGCAAGCCATTACAATTTTGGTGATTTTTGTTTTTTTCATAGGATAATCCTCCTCTAAAATAGAGCCAACCCAATTTTAAGATATAATTAGGCACTATGCGACTCGAGACCATGACTAGTTACGTTAAACTAGCCAACCTACACTAATTTCCTAGAGCAACCCTCTAAAGCAATCCCCTGAATTGTTTATTAAAAACATTATATAACATAAAAAAACAAATTGCAAATTTTTTGAAAAAATTTTTTTCTTGACAAATAAAAATTTTTGTGATACGCCTAACATATTGGTAGAATTTTAATTTTAATTTTTGTAATAAAGAATAGAATAAACTGTAAAAATTTTTGCTTTTTTCGGCGATTTTCAGTATAATTTTATCATGCTTGCAAAAATCAAGCAAGCGAAATTTTATGATAGGTAGGAAATTTATGATAATTTTAGCATCTGAATCGCCGCGCAGGCGAGAATTACTGAAAATGGCGGGCTTTTCCTTTGAGATTTTGCCAGCCAACATCGACGAGGATTCCGAGGAAACCAACGAACCTGCCGAACTTGTCAAAATTTTATCCCAAAAAAAGGCGTTATTTGTGCGTGATAATTTGAGTTCGCAAAACGCTAATTTATGGGATTTATCGGCAAATGTAGAGAATCCCATAATAATCGGCGCAGATACAACCGTCCACATAAACGGCGAAATTTTGGGCAAACCAAAGGATAAACAATCGGCGTTTGAAATGCTAGCGAAGTTGCAGGGCAATAAACACACGGTTCACACAGGAGTAACGGTCGTAAAAGGGGAATATATCAACACTTTCGCAGAAACGACAAATGTCTTTATGGCGAAATTATCCGAGCGGCAAATTTGGGATTACATAGCAACTGGCGAACCCTTTGATAAAGCGGGTTCGTACGCAATCCAAGATAAAGGTGCATTGCTAATCGAACGCATCGAGGGCGATTTTTATACGGTTGTTGGTTTGCCGTTGTGTCGGTTGGGGCAAATTTTGGCGGAATTGTAGGCTTTTTCGCAAAACATTGACAAATTGACAAATACAAATTTTTGTGATACAATTCAAAATGGATTTTTAGAAAGGAGTTTATTATGAGTTATTACCCAGAAATGGCAGTTACAGGGCGGCACAGATTTTTGACAAGCAAATTTTTCAACAAACTTTTTTCGTTGCTCCCAAAATCCTATGTAAGCAAAGAGGATTTAGATTTGGTATATTATGGCAAATTAAACGAATACAACGCAACATTAGTGGATATATCCACCATTGAAAATGTGCAAAAATTTCTTTCAGAAAGTATTTACCAACTACGGACGGTTCAACCAGATTTAACAGTTTTTCAAAAACAGCCGTACATTGAAAATTTCAACCAAACAAAAACGGCTGGTCGTCCAGATTTAGTGGTAGAAATATGGTCAGATGGCAACAGCAAAGAGCAGCGAGCCGAAAAATTCAGCCTATACGCATCCTCGCCAGTAACGGAGCATTGGTACATTGACCAGCACGACAACGAAGTAAAACGCTTTTTAGGCGAAAAAGAATTGCCCGCCATATTTTTGGGCGAAATTGCCACCACAAACGGCGGCGTAACCATAGATTTAACAGATTTAGCTATCTAATAGGAGGAAACAACATGAAAAAATTAACAAAAGTATCAATTTTGGCGATTGCAGTTGCGGCGGTTTTGCTGATTCAAACGGCAGTGCTTGCCTTTGACCGCAACAATGCAACCATTGTAGCAATCGAAGAAAACGGAACAACAGCATTTTTATCGGACGAAGATGCGGAATATTTGCAAAACGGCGGCGACATCGAAACCGTGATGAACAGCGAAAACACCGTAATTTTAACGGACGAAACCGCCCAATCTTTCATGGACGACTGGCGAGCAGGTCGCAATGACGAATTTGCACAGCAGTTGTCCACCATGGAAACGTTCATTGTTTCGCCAGAAGTGCCAGCACATATAGTTGACGGCTTGCGGCAGTTTATCGCCGACAGAAACATTGATGTCGAGTTGGTAATCGGCGAAGTTGGCGGAGAATTTGAATTTGGCACACAAGATGCTCCAACAACTTTTGCGGAAGAACCAACCGAACGAGACGAATTTACCCTACAATACGCACAATTCGGCACGGAAACCATTCTCGTAAATCCGCAAAATCCGAACGCCGACAATATTTTGGCAGAATTTATAGCGGAAAACACAGGCGAAACCCTTGAAAATGCTCAACTTCAGCTTGAAGATTGGCGAGAAAGACACGAAAGATTATTTTCAGAAGAAGTTTCAACAATGGAAACATTCACAATTTCGCCAGAAGTGCCAGCCTCAATAGTTGAAGGTTTGCGGCAGTTTTTCGCCGACAACAACCTTGACATTGAAATAATAATCGGCGAACCTGGCGGAGAATTTGACTTTGGGCAAAGTTACGCAACAGAGCCGTCCGACAACCTAGCAATCAGAATAATAGAGCAATCTGGAACATGGAGCGACACAATCGACCAACTAATACCGCAAATGTCGCCGCAAGCGGTTGACAAAATTGTCTTCATTTATTTGGATAGGCAACTTTTCCCAGGGATAACGCCGCCAGCCGCCGCACGACAAGTGCAATCTCGCATAGAAACCGCTCTTCGCTACATGACGGCGGACGGACGGCAAACGGCAGAAAATAGATTGGCAACATTTATCAATCCTACGTCAACCGAGATAAATCCGCCAGCCGAAACAGGTTTACTGTTGACAAATTTATTTTCGCCACAATTTGGACAACACGCCAGTTTTGCCACAATTATTGACGAACAGCGAATTTACAGCCACGAATACACCAACGGCAACAACAAAATATTAGACGAACTTTTCGCAAACGGTGCAGAATACGTTGACATTTGGATTATGCAATCTCGTGAACTGGCAAACGCCGAAAACACGGTTTTTTCGTCTGTTTCGCCTAACGAACGTGCTGTTCCTCCTAACGAACGCTCCCTTTTTAGAGAATATCGTCCGTCCAATTTGGGAGAACAAACCGCTTGTCAACCAGGCGCGCATATTGGCGAAATCCGCTTTAATTCCGAAGTGGACAAAATTGTGCTGAATGATTCTACAAATCCTGCGATTGCCGATATTGCCGTTTTGCAGGCAACTCGAACTGGCGTTTGCTCGGTTTCTGGCACGATTATTACCGAAACTGGTTCGGTTCCGTTTTTTGTAGATTGATGAAAATTGTGTTTTTGAAAATATTGCTTTTTCTGAAAATGTAGGGGCGAACGTCTCCGTTCGCCCATTTGGCTAGGTGCAACTTTGAAAATGTCGCCATAACTGGGAAGTGGAAGTGATGTAAACATGAACCGTAGAGAAACAAATGCAAAGCCATTTGAACATTTACCTGTACCTATGCAGGTGCGGTATGTCAAACGCATTGCCAGAAAATATAACATTGACCTTACGGGGCTTAGAATTAGGATTGATAGAAACCCTTACAACATAAATCTTGACATTACTGGTGTGGCTAATCCCAGTAGAATAGGCGAAATAATATTGGAACCTAACGCCTTTAGAAGTGGAGAAGAACTAGCACGAACGCTATTCCATGAAAAAATACACATCGAGCAATTTAGACGATATGGCGGTGAATATGTGCAAAATAATCATGCACATTTTGAAAGAGAGGCGTATGCTGCCGAAACAGCAAGATTTGGAGAAAGGTGGTAATTATGGCTAAAAAACAGCAAGTATATCAAAAGTGGTTCGCAACTTATCAACACATAGCCAAATACGGCAATCCTGGAGTTTGTCCGTTTTGTGAAAGTGCAGATACGGATTATTTTGTGATGTTTATATCTGGAAACGATGGCTTTATGGAAGTGTTTTGCAACGAATGTAGAAAAGCACACAGCGTAACTACTCGCCAAATGCCAAAAGATAAGTACAATGTTTTTACGGAAGATGACTACAATTCCTATAGAAAAAGGCGAAATGCTGGCTTGCGATTAAGTCCAACCGAACCGCAAAGCACCAACTTTACAGAGCAACTCCAACCAATGCCGCAAGCTGTAAATGCTTAAAAGCAAATACCGAACCCAAACATTGCATTAGGCAAAATCTGGACTATGAGCCTAATTGTTCGTATTGTTATGGAAGAAAATGCTGATTGGCGTTGAATTTTCCCTAATAAGGCGGTTGAAATAATGAACCCACAAATAAAATCCAAAATAAAAAAATTTCTGCTAATATCTTTTGTAACTTTTGCGATGTTCGCATTTTTCGTGTTAATTGTGGATTCGTTGCAATTTTATTTGCGTACAACTGGGATTACCGTGGTTGACATACAAGCCACGGAAACCGAGATTGACGACTTTTTGTCAACATTAAATGTGCCGCAATCCACTTTGCAAGCCGCCGACTTTCATGAAAAATTCGCAATTTACGCCGCTTTGCAGGAATATCCCAATGCAACTTTTGTGTTCTCCACGCTGGAACAACGAACAGGCACGGTTACTATGCTTGATGCAGCAGATTGGGAAATTTTGCAATGCGAAAATGTGCGAACAGTAAATTTTGAGCAAATCAGCCAAGTTGGCGGCATTTCCGAGGAAGATTTATCGTTTTCGTTAATGATATTTTCCTTGAACGACCAATTTAACCGATTTGCGTTTTTTCCGACTTTTACGTGGCACAAAAACGCCAACATTACCAACGATGTTTTCGGCTTTACTTTGGATAACTCGTGGCGGCGCGACGCTGGAAACGCCAACATTACAGTAACAGGCAATTTCGGCAACTCTACCCAAACTTTGCGTTTTCACAATGGCTTTAGTTTTGGAGCAGAACTCGGCACGGCGTACAGGCTGGACGGCGTACGTGGTACGCAATTTCAAGGAACAGCCGCTCTTTTCGCAAGCCCTGCAGAAACCGCCGAAACCGCCAACCGCCGCATAATGCTATCTTACGCCCACGATAATTCTTTTTTCAATAATAGGCAAATTCCTTTGGAAATGTCTAACGTGTTTTTTGTTTCGCAATCGCGCGTTGCCAATGCTCAAAAACTTTTGGAATGGTAGAAATTTATGTTGATAATAGCCACAATCCTTTGCACAGGCGGATTTATTTACGCCACAAAATTTTTTTCCCCAATAAACGCAACCGATATAACGAACAAACTGGTTGACGATTATCTCGACCACGAAGAGAAAGCCGAAATAAACGCCGTTGCGTTGGCACGATTTGTGGGCTGCTCGATTATCGTTAAACTTATTTGCTTGCTAATTTTTGCCGCCGCCTTGGATTTTCGGTTGCGGTGGTTGGCGGTTTTATCGACGGCGGCTTTTGTGGCTGTTGGATTGCTTTACTTTTGGTATATACGAGAGTTTGTTATATTTGGCAAACATTTTCGGAAGAAATTGGATAAATCCTAAAAATTCTGCAAATCCCAAAAAATTGTCGGTTTCAAAAAATCCCAAGAAAATCCCAATCCCCAAAAATCCCCAAAACAAGATAGGCAAGGTTGAAAACTCAACCCTGCCCTAATATCTTCCAAACTTCTTGACAACTACTAAAAGTCGCCTGTTGTAATTTCCCAATTTCCCAATTCACAATTTTATTGCCAATCTAACTGCACCCAGTCGTGCAACCGCAATCCAAGCAAACCTTGCAAGTACCATTTTTAACAAGCCGATTGCTCTTGCAATCTGGACAAACTTCGCCATAAATAAAATCCTCGGCGTTGTAATCCTTGCTTAGCACCGTTTTGCGATATTCGTCTGGCGTTAGCACTATCTCTTCGTAATCGTCTGGTTTTACTTGACAATTTGTGTAATCTTTCAATTCAATGTCAATTATCTTGCTGATTAAATCGGATATGGAATCCACGTGCTTTATATACGGATGAT
>JGI24700J35501_10930381_pt1 | contig 13501 bp, 7 predicted proteins | sample TergutTh196P1_FD_35501 | JGI IMG/M metagenome (IMG submission 35501) | reverse complement strand
GTGCATAATAACACAGCAACTAGTACTGCTGAAAATTACATTATGCATAAGAACGACTTTTTTCTTAGTTTTTTATAACTCTAAGTATTGTACAAATCCACAGACTCATTAATGATATGTGTAACACATGTTATAATTTTCAAATCTAAATATTATAATGTAAGGCATGGACACATTTTCGTGACACAGTACAATTTCAGGTGCTTTATCCATGGTTTTGCAGCAGGATGTATCCATTATGGAGGTGCACTAGTAACTACTAGCTAGTCACCATTTATTATTAATGACTATTAAAATTATGGTCTCCTGGGATGTGATGCATGTTCCTGGTAAAACAGTTCACTGAAAGGAGGAAAATGGTACGATACATGGAAGGCAGAACTCTGACTGGGGTTACAAGCAAATCCCGGATGAAAAAACACTTCTTCATTTTTTTTTAGTTCACACTGGTGTACCTACCATACAAGGTCCAGTGATTATTCCCTTCCTTAAGTCACATACCACTTTCACCATAGTCACTCTTCTCACTGAATATGAAGGCATCAGATTCCTCTGAAATTCTACCAAACTAAACAGTGTCAGATTCCAGAAGATTGTAATCTTAAACTTATATGAAGTTTTACAGGGAATGTATAATATAGTAGCTGTATGATGAATTTACTCTAAAACTTTCACTGATGATCACACTGCAATAGCTCAGACGTAAAATGAATTCCAAGCAGAACTCATCAAGACTTTGAATAGATTTCTAGTCCCATACATTTATCAGTATTCTTATTGTTATGTTACTTTATTTTCCTTCTTTGAAGACCTGATTACTTCAGAACAGATCCTGTATACATTAAATTTGTCAGATGTAACCTCAGAAATTGTACATTGTCAGTGTGCTTGTTATTGTTGACATCTAAACAATATTTCAGTCACATTGTGTAGGTATGTTTGTGATATGTGTTTGTACCAAACTTCACATACCTAGCTGCACCATGTCATTACATACTGCCATCATCAAACTTACTGCTAAAAAAACAGGGCCTCAGAAATTCTCTGTTCTGTTCTGCTCCTTGGTGCTAATGCAAATGCAGCCCATGGCCTCTCCATTGTTGAGGTTTCTATACTATTTGTGGACATATGGAAAAACTGACAGGGAACCAGCCCATCAAGGCCTCTACAGACAAAATGCAGATATAATCCATCCCCAGAATGTGAGATGGACCCATAATACCAATATTTGAATGGTAGAAATCAGTATATGCCTTGTCTCTTGGCCATTGTTTTGAACCACACTATTTCTCTGCCTTACATTATCATATGCCTCAAAAGCTCGGAGTGAAATGTACAATCTCCGAAGCAGTACTTGTGTAAAGTTATTTGTTTGATGTTTCCAGGATTTTCACTTCCTCCAACACCACCTTCATCAACCACAAGTGACAGTGAAGGCAATGTTTCTCCAGACCATAACCCCTCTTCACCCAGCAGACACATGCGACAGCAGCACAATGGTACAACACGACTGCTTGTACCATCAAACAGCACAACGCCATCAGCATCAAACCGGCAGCCAATACAGACACCACTCATTAGCAATCAGCCAGTAAGTGTGGAGTTCAGTGATCCTTAGTGAGTTCAGTCGTTCTTGTGAAGCTGATGTAATTCAGATGGTCAGGAGAAATTGGGTTTGTTTTATAGTGGTCTTTATTCACATTGAGGTCTTCTCTGTGCTTCAACCACTAAGATGGAAGCAGCAAATATAGTCCCTCTGAAATGTCAGTAGCTACTTACACAGTGTCACAACCTACAAGCCATGGGACCTATCCTGAGTCAGTTGAATGTAGCCCACATCCTTACAATCTGTTTTTTGTTAAGATCAAGTTTAATGCCTAATATTGTCTTCCCAACTGTGCCTATATCTTCCAAGTGACAGCATTTTCCAATTAAAATTTTGTATGTGGCCACATTATGATACTGACACTTTGCCCCAGGTAGTACTGAGATTAAGAATGCGTGGAGTCTTGCCTTTTCTTCACTGCATTCTTTCTTAAGTTAAGAAACAGTTTGACCATTATTACCTTTAGAAATTCATTAATAAAATTAAATACCACTATTCTTTTTTATTTACAAATAAGGGAACTGGTTTTCAAATGTGTTATACTTGTGAATGGATATTTAACTAATCAAGTAGTTTTTGGAGAATTTTTAAGCCTAATGGTAATTACATTTGCTTAAAAGATCAATCCTGACACAGCAATGATGCTGACTTCTCTTCAGCAGCTAAGTCTGTGGTAGCACAACTCACACATTCACCAGCACAATACCAAAGTATGGCCACATGATAAACTCCGAAATATTTGCACTTCACATCCTACAATGTACTTCCATAAAATTAATCTTATACTACATTCCCCTTTCTGAGTGTTCCAAGTGGTTGTCTTACAGGATGTTTTACCATCAAAAATTGTGTATGTGTTTCTTATCTCTGACCTTCTAGATGAATTTACAGCCTCTCAAAGCCTTACTTACTCCATAGAGTCCTTCTTGAGAAGCTAACCTGTTTTCAGCTAGTCAAGAAAATCCCCACATTTTATGTAACCCGAAGGTTCATTATTGCATTTACAAGTGCCAGCCACCTGTCACTACTTTGAGCCAGATTAATCCAATCGATGGCCCCCCCCATTCCATTTCCTGCAGCTTCATCTTAATATTATCCTCCCATCTACACCTGGGTCTTCCAAGTGGTCTCTTTCCCTCAGGTTACCACACCAAAATCCTGTAAGCACCTCTCCTCTCCCCCATACATGCTACATGCCCCGTCCATCTAATTTTTCTCGATATGATCACCCAAATAACATTTGGGTAGGAGTACAGATCATTAAGCTCCTCATTATGTAGTTTTCTCCACTCCCTTCTTACCTTGACCCTCTTAGGCCCAAATATTTTCCTCAGCACCCTATTCTCAAACATTCTCAGTCTGCATTCCCCTCTCCATGTGAGCGACCATGTTTCACACCCATGCAAAACAACAGGCAACATTATAGTTCTGTGTACCTGAATCTTTATAATTTTGGACAGAGGACTGTAAAACACAAGATTCTGCACCAAATGATAGCAAGCGTTACCTGACTTCAATTTGCTCTTAATTTCTTCGTGAATAGAATTTTGATTCATTAAGGTTGTTCCCAAATATTTTAACTCTTCCGCCCTTTTGAAGGAACTAAATCAATCTTTGTATTGTGACTTTGTCCTGCATTCTGATCTCGAGACATGACCACGTACTTCGTTTTGTCAGCATTTACTTATAATCGGTCTCCTTACTAGCAACTACTAAAGCTTCTATGTTTTTCTTTATAGTATGTACACTTCCACCCAATGTATTAACATCGTCAGCATAAACCAAAAGCTGACGTGTACCATCTAATTTCAAGCCATCCTGGTTTACCTGAACCCTCCTAATGGCATACAGGGCAAAGTTTACAAGCAATGGCAATAAAGCATCGCCTTGTTTCAAACCATTCTTAATTGGAAACATGTCAGACAAATGTTTGCCTACCAGGACTCTGCAATAGGTTTCCTCTCACAGTCTTCTGAATCTTATCAGTGTATCACTTCTAGGCGATATATACATACACACACACACACCACAGACTTTGTCTTGTAATTTAAAAAGTTAGTTATAATTTTGTTTAATAAGAATGATCTTTGTGAGGTGTGGAATAACATCTTGCAGTGATAATGAAGTTTTGTATATTTTGTGTTACAGAAAGGATCAACAGGAATGCTGATGCTGACTGAAGAAGAAAAGAGAACGCTTCTTGCTGAAGGTTACCCTATCCCCACAAGATTACCTCTCACAAAAGCTGAAGAGAAGTCACTGAAGAAAATCAGGAGGAAAATAAAAAATAAAGTAAATACCAAAGCATAAATCGTCAAGCACATTGCCAATATGTGTTTTAAAAAATATCTCTAGCAAACTGCCACATACTAAGTAGTGAGGATTCTTCATATTTTTGCAATTTCTATAATTTAATTACAATTCACACCACATTTATAATGTACCAGAGACAGAGGTGAAACCACGAGTATCATGAAATTGCGAGAAACTTGAATATGTAAGTTTTATGGTTGGAATTTAACAGTAACACTTCTTATTGGTCTCTTCCCACTTCACATAGCCATTCCTCATGACTTTAAATTGTAGTGATCATAATGGTCTATAGTGGATAACTAACTCCTACATCCATGCTGGAAAATGGCTATGCAAGATTTCAGAAGTGTCACTTGTCACTTCTGGTTCTTAGTTACTGTATTTGACTGTGGTGTCGCACATGAAGGCTGCACACTGAAAATCAACTACTATGTGTGGTATCATCACATTCATACTAAGTTCCATGAAAACTGGTCAACTGGTTGGAAAGTTGCAATGGGGACAGACAGAGAGGGTGAGAGAGAAAGACAGAGATGCACACACACACACACACAGAATGGCAATCTCATATGTGTACTTTTTAAAAATTCCTTTCTAGTAACAAAAGTAGACTGGATATTTATGATATGATGGAGTATCACTGAACACTCACCTGTTTCCCCTCCATCCACATGTCTGAAATCTGTTTTGTTACAGATTTCAGCTCAAGAGAGCAGAAGGAAGAAGAAAGAGTATATGGACGCATTGGAGAGGAAAGTCGAAGTGTTGACAGGTGAAAATACAGACTACAAGAAGAAAATTGAGAGCTTGGAAGAAAGTAATGCTTCACTCTTGAGCCAGCTCCAGAAACTTGAGGCCCTTATAGCCAGGAGTTCTACTGTCAGTACAACATGCACCATGAGCCACGTTGTCCGGCACACAGATACCACAAATTTCACCACAGTGAGTAGCCTGAAGGATACCTTCAAATATGCCATGACTGATGCTGCTAACTGTAGCAGTTCTAATATATCATCTTTGGATGGTGCTGTAAACCTATATTATTTTTTTAAGTTGTTCAGGAGAGTACGAAATTTTAACTAACAGACATATAGATCACGTACAGCATTTTAATGAAAACTAAAAGTAATACAAATTGTAACAAGGACTTTACTATTGAATAGCAGAAGTATTGACTCTTATCTGCATATTTCTTTAAATAAATTGTACTGTATCAACATAATTATCACTGTCACAGTCATTTTGATGGGTTGTGTTAAGAAGTGTTCCCATGAATCCAAAGACAATTTTGATGTTATCATCACTGTCTTGGTTGCCCTAAATCTTGTATGCCTGAATAGTAACAAAATGCTAATTGTCACCCCTGTCTATTCAAGTAATTCTCCCAGTTCTGTTAGAATCCTTGTATCTGTGTAAGATCAGAGGTTTTTGCAGAGATTGTGATTGTGAGGATTGTGATTTTCTAGAAGGTTATACTCTGTAGCTGGGTAAGTGATACTTGAAACAGTGAAGATGAAGGCAACCATTCCTTCAAAACAATGGGAACCACTTACCTAGTGATGAAGCATCACATCTCAGAGGAATGGAATCCTCCATCTTTATGTATTTTCAACTGTATTCAGTTCTTTCAGTCTTTGCCTGATGTTAGATTTCTATAGTGTATTGTACGCTTAAGCCCAGTGGTAAAGTTAAAGGTAAAGTTTCCCTTGTGTTTAATTATCACCATATCATGAAGATATATGCTGGTCTCAGAAAACACCTTTGTGCTGTCTTTAACTTCTGAGAATCCAAATTTCAGTACCATAATTGACTGTTGCTCTTGGTGTAATGTTATGTAAGCATAACTTTGAATTAATTATAATTTGTGTGCCAAAATTTCTTTCAGGTATAGGCATAATAAAATTGTTTATGTCTCATCTTTGACCTTTGTGTAATGCCTGTCTGTGTGTATTAGACTAATCCCTCTTTTTGCATATTTAATAAACTACATGAACAATGCAAACAGCCACAGAACCCTTTAACCTCTTAAATGCTCTGTAACAATATAATTTATAGACATGTGCTGCATGACAAGATTCCTTCTGATCATCAGAAGTCTGAATGAAAATACCAAGTGTAAAGCAAAGTCAAATAATTTCTTTGCAAGTTAAACTCATTTGTGCACTATGGCACTGTTAATACTTGTATGTATTTTTGCCATGGCTTTTTGTATTGGTGTTAGCACACTCAGTTAATCATGTAATGACAAAACGTGTGACAATAATTGTGTACATATTTTTTTTACCACAGCCTCACATGAACCAACATATTACCCGGAGTTCAATAAAATAGAATAGGGCCTCTTGAGAATCATCCAGGCAATTTCCACTGTAAATATGGGTAAGTTGTATACAACCAACTTTGTACACATGTATGTATGTGTATGTACAAGTACATACACATAAAAATATCAGCCATTTTATGACTATGTATATGTGCCACCTGTGTGCCTGCCTGCCTGCCTGCTGTGTCATTCTAATGCCACAGTATCCTTTGCTTACTTACACAAGTGGCAGTTCTGTGTTCGTAACTGTGCCATTGGAAGGATATAAATGTAACTTAACTGTTTTATTAAAGAAGGGAATGTGATTTTCAGCAGACTTTTTCATTCCTAACAGATAATATTTTTCACTTTCAACTTCTGTCTGAAAAAAATTTATTTGGTTATTATAAGGACAAAGTTACAAAATAAATTTATTTCCATGTCAAATATGCAGTAATACTATACTAACATAAGGCTTTTGTGATGTAAATGGACTGACCTTTACTTTCTTCCTACAGGTGCAGGGATATTGGTCTGCCATCTTTCTAAGGAACTCCCTTCCATATTCATCATTAGAATGTGCTCACTGCTAGTCTTCCATTCTCCTGCGTTCATTGAATGAAGGCTGGTGCAGCGAGTTCAGCTGAGCTAAGATAAGGAGAAACAAACTTTATTACTACAGGGTTTGTTTGAAACAGATGGTTTAATACAGTGCTTCAAGCTAAGGAACTGACATAGTTTGTTTAGTAAGGAAACACAGAGAAATAAGTTAAGGTTATGTTGTTACAGAAAAGTGTCAGTTAGGTTTTTCTGTATTTTCCAGAATAGAAGTGCTGTGAGTAATAATGTATTAAAGATTTATTTTGCAAAGTCTATGGATTATGCTAGAAGGACTGTAGATTAAATTATTGCATTAGAGAAATGGAAAAAGTGTCCTTTTTAGCATTTCTGCATGCACACAATGTTGAATTTCTATATCTTTCCCTCATAAAAGGAATATTATTGGCATCTTTGAAACATTTGGTTATCCCTGTACTGCTCTCAGGGCATTGCTTTAAATAACTCTTGTTACTTTTAATTTTCCTGCATTAGTTGCTTTTTCATTCCTGTTTCTATCTATGTCTGTATGATGCATTCATTGTTACAAGCAACTGACACTTTTGTGCATGGATATGATTACAGTCACTTTTTAAAAGTCAAACACTTGTTCCAGATAATGCAACAATATGTTGTTATATGTCTGTACAGTTACGACTAAGACTGGTAACACCATTCCGCGTCAAATAATGTAAGTTAATGTTGAACATTTATTCCATCCATTTTCCATTACTTATATCAGTGTAGTAAGTCTAATGATTGTAGATTTATGTTACCATTGTTGCTCAAGAATTACTTAGTCTAGTTCTGGTAGGATGAAGTACTTTGGTAGCAAGTGAACTGATATGAATCACAAAGAAGCATAACTCCTTCACTGACACATTTGTAATTCAGTGACATTCCATCTTACAATCTTGATATGAAGGTACTGTCATATAATATTTATACAGATGCAGTTTTTGTGGGAGGGGAAAAGTAGTAAGAGGTACAAATTGATCATTTTCTAAGAAAAATTTTATTTTATGATACATGACTTTAAAATGGTAGTGACATTATAACCACATGATGTCGTCATCGAAGATAGTGTTATATTTTATACTGATGTTTTTATCCTCAAAGGGTATAATCTTTACCTGTTACAATAATTTCTCTTAAATGTTAAAGAGATGATTTTCTGTAAGTTTTTAACTCTTTCAGGCTTACAGTGAAAATAACGATGCTTTCAAAAGGCACCCCAGACAGGTCATGGTGCAGTTATTTGCCATGCAGGGTTTTAAAATTTCTCTCCCATCTGCAATGCATCATTTAATTGTGAAAATACCTGATCTGGCAGGTTTGCCAACCTGTGTAACTGTTCTACTCTGAAGGGGCTCAAACAGTCTGCTACTAATGATTGCAGTATTCCTTATTAACCCTCGCTGAGCAGATTTTATTTTTAAACTTCAAGATTACCATCCCATAATTTACTAATAAGCTGCCATCTCGTGTGTCTGAAGCTTACTGCTGGCAGTAGACCATATGCTAGTGACACCCGGTACAAATTATGAAAACTCTTCAAAAGAATTACTGTTATTTTTAGAGCATGCCTTTTAGATATATCCATATATCATGCATAAATTGTTCCACCATAATCCCTTCAGCTATGTACTAAATTTGGATGGAAGAGATAGCAAAAATATGAGCTGAATATTGTTCCTCTTCCTGTATGATTTGTACAGTCTGGGTTTGAGCCATGTTACTGCTGTATGGCCTTATCCTGTTTCAGTTCTTGTGTATCTTAAGAAGTCAACTGTGATGGAAAATTCCAGTGAGATGTCCAGTATGTTTGGTATGGGATAATATAAACAGGAAGTGATTTTGCATGGCAGTGTTCTGCATTTCAGGACCAGAAACTCTAAAATTTAATGTTATGTTTGAATAACCTTATGGACATACTCGAAATATCATTTCAGTATACTTCTTTGTTGAAAGCCACATTCAAATATATTTGGAGCAAAATGTTTCTTTGTTGAAAATAAAAAATTGTGTCTCACCACGTTTTAAACAATAATTAGAGCAGCAAAAACAAGGTTATTTTCAGTATTCAATTTCTGTTGCACCTGGATTATTAAGTTCTTCTTTTTGTCATCTCCTCCCCTCCATATGATTGCCACTTAACTTTATAAAATGTTTTATCAATTGGCTTTGTGCCTTCTGTGCTACTATAGGAAACCCTTGCCACTTGCAGAGCAACAATCCTGAAAAATCATGTGAATCGTAAAACTGCAGTGCACAAAGTTAAGACCTGGTGAGAAAAGTGTGGTTAGGGAACCAGAGACAAACAAAACATGAAAAGACATTTGTGCTGGAGGTTGGATTTCACTGGAATGATGCCAGTTGTTCCTAGCTGAAAGCTGTCAGGGTGATTACGTGATATAGAGTGCATGACACAGGAGAGAGGGAAGACTTCATCAAGACAGAGATGACCTTCAGTTGCATTGTCTTCTGCAAGTCTTGCATTGTGTTGCAAAAATTTCCATTTTGTGCTAAAATTTCAGGCCTGTTACATCACAATTGAAGATTTGCTGTGGTATGTAATCCTCCTTAATTATCTTCTTACAATTCCCTGGCACCTAGTCAGAAACCACATGATCAGCAGATCATGATTCTCCAGTTCTCCTCATGACGTGGAGGCTCATCTGCTTCTTAAAATATTCAAACTTTTTACTGGCACAGTAGCAGTCCTTCTCTCCCCAGTCTCTGCAAAGCATTTGTATAGTCACAAGATCTTCTCCCTCCTTATAGTATCACTTATTGCCAACATTTTCTGTGCCCTATCTTCCCAGCCATACACAAAAGGTCCTTTCCATGTTGCTGAGAAAGGGATCACAGTGACATACATAAGAAATGTTCACACTCAATGGAACACTAGCCTTAATGCTCCCCTGATCTCGTCTCAGAATTCGTTGACTGGCTCAGGAAGTTGCAGCTTCTCAAAAGGATCCTGTGCCATGAGCCTGTGGCATTGCAGTAAATTATACTGGTGTTAGCCTCAGAAAGGACAAGAAATTAGATTTATATATATACATATATATATTCTTCTGGGATTCTTACTGAGACTGCATACATTTCTCCAATTTAAACAGGTATTAAGTTTCCTATTTACTACACATTGACATGTAAGAACACATGTGAATTTGTATGACTGTTACTTGGAATTGAAGAAAACAGGTTTATTTTTGTGCATTGTACTGATTGATTTGGAGATATCTTGCATTAAGTAATACAATGGTCATGTACTTGTCTTCTACTGAATGTCTAGGATAGCCTAATGGTCAAAGGTGGCATAGTAAGAATCTGATGTGCCTTGCAATAACCATAACAGCAAAAAATGTATCTTCTGGCATAAATTATGAAGAACTTCCCCTTCCTGTTTATTAATCATGACACATTTTGCAGTGAGACAGTAACACCCAGGCACATAAAGCAACTAAAAGACATTATGTTGAAGATGTCTCTTAATTTTTTAATGAAACTGCACAGGAAATTCCAAATAAAGAAACAGTAACTATTTTGCAACTTCTTGCCACATAGCACTTTGACCATCAAACTGTTAGAGAAGATGGCATCTTGTAGAGATGGAAGTCCACCATATGTGCCACACACGATTGTGACAGATCTGGTAAAGCAAACACCTGAATCCAGCATGCAGATATGAATTCTTACCCAGAATATGTGTTGCAACACTTAATTTAGTGGAGCTTGATAATTACTTTGAAAAGGATGGCCTGTATGATTAAAATCGTAAGAATTTATTTACAGAACATTGAATCAATTATGTCTGTTTATATGGACTACACCCACTTTATGTACAGAAATAATGATAAGTATTCTTCCTTTTGTTTTATAAAGCTGCACCATTTATATTATTGACGTGATAATCTTTATTCTTGAGACCAAAAGTGCCTGGTCTGAAACGATGATGTGATAGCTGAAAATTGCTGGTGCTAGGGGGAAAGAAGTTCAGTTGGATAGAATGTGAAGTACAACAAATACCTCCTCTGTGTCTACATCTTCATTCCATGTTGTGATAGGGACATATTGTGTACTTCAACAATGAATATGCACCAATATGATTCCTCCAAAGTAATTTCTATGAAAAGGCTATAATTCTGAGTTTCATGTTCACGTATGCTATGTTGTGAAGTGTTCTGGAATTAAAATGTACTTACATAATTCCATTGTCATTCATTCAAATATGACATATTGTAAAGTAGCTATTTTATTCCATCTTAATATGTAAATAGTGTGTTAGGGTTGCCATTTGATTCAGAAACTGACTCTGGTATGTACATAAATGCACCTTTTAACAATATCAGTAATTATCTCTGTAAATTACAAGAATGTTAAGTGCAAGAAGTCAAGCCAAAAACTGAACAGTAATGACTGCCACATATTTTAACAATGTTGCCTAACAGACTATGTAGGCCAGGTTATGTATCTCATTAGTTGAAGAGGGGGAAAAAATCTATGCAAATATTTTCAGTTACTTCCATGAGAACAAATATTTTAAGATTTTATCAAATACCTGAACAGGTATTCTTAACAAAACAATTTTCCTTGAAAGTAAGCACTAGGGCGATCATTAGATACTTTCCAGAAAATGCAACAGATGAAAGTATATGAGCCAGCTTGCATGGCAAATATGTGCTGTGAAGTCTTCACAGGCAATTGGCTGTGTGAAGTTGTAGTATCTTGGCAAATCACCCAAGACGACTTCATTGTAGACTTCCATATGTTTTGCAACAAAGAAATCAAGATGATAAATAAAAATTACTGCAAAAACGTTTGTGGCTTCTGTCATATTTTCTAATGACTTTGAATGATGGGGAATTTGCTTATGAATAATACGAAATGGCAATTCCTGCCGGGTTCTTGTAATTGTTATAACCCGTTACAACTGTACCATAGTATCAGTTTAGATATAAGTGTGTGATGTAAGATGCCTTGTGGGAACAGCTTAAAGTGAGAAGTGTTACATGCAACTGTTCCATAAATGTATTAAATATATATTTTCAAAGGAAGAAACTTCTTTTAGATACAGCTTAATGTAACTACAGCATAAGTAATTTCAAGTTACAGAAAATATTTTTTGGATAAATATTGTTGCCTTTAAAGTTTTTGAAAATACTGTATATACTGACACTGGTCAAAACTGAAACATACTAATCATGCATTTGACATATATTTTTAAGAAAAACGTTATGTTGAAGCATTTATGATACGAAGTTTCTTGAAAGGCTGATAGTCTTTCTTTTGGAAATACTGTTTTTGGATAGAGATTTTTTATTTAAAATATTGTATTTTAATTTATTTGTAATATTCAAGTCATATCTAAGGGGTGTAAGAATATGTTTGCTATTTTAATGAAGTTATGCTATAAGGGATCATACCTAAATTCTATAAGTATAGGAAGAAAGTGGAGACTATATCATCATTAACTGCATGGTTCTATATAATTTTGTCTTTTGGTGCAAACTTTTTTTTTGTGTGTGCTGTTTGTGTGCAGGTTTTCTTATCTTGTGTATGTGTGCAATATTATTAATTCCCCTCAGAGAAGAAAATGATGTATACATATCTAACTTGCCAAAATAGAGGATTAATTTGCTGCACATGTGGGATTCTGTTGTTATTCTTCAGTGTGTGGTGACACATTTATGATACTGTAATGCATCATCATTGATGCAATGTTGTAAATCATGTGAAAGGAATATAATTGTGTACTAGAATATGAAATAAAAAGTGTCACTACTGGAATTTTAAGTTTATTGTCCTGTTATAAAAAGTGTGATTTAGCTCAGAACTTCATGGACATTCCAGCATGGCTTGAATGAATTTTCACTTCTGATAAATAGCAAAATTTTTGTAGTCTTGGAGATAGAAACCAATATTACAACTACATGAAGAACTAATTCATTCCCAGTGGTGAAAAATGAGCTAGTGTGGCAATGGTCCTCTGAATGGACAGCCACAATTCATTTGTTAGTACATTTTTCTCTCTTCCATTACTGTGTTGTTATTCAAGATAACATTTTAGCACTGAATGTCTGCATCAAGTAGGTGGCATTCCTTCTTCATTTCTGAGAGGCCCCACATTCAGATCTCTACCCACCAAGCAGGCTGGCATAGTGGTAACACTCCAAACTTACATTCAAGAAGCACCTTGGTCGAATCTCCGCTAGAACACCAACTTTCTATACTGATGTTTGCCATGGTTTCCCCTCAGTCTTTCCAGGCAAATGCTTGGATAATATTCAATTAGGTCATGCCTGCTTCATCATGGAATTTGCTAAATAGTTCAAGAATGAATCAATCAGTCAACTTACTGGTGGTCTTAAGTTTGTCTTTCACCAGGATTCACACCTGTACTGAAAATTACCTCCTAGCTTTTACGACACGATATCTGCTCAGAGAAGTGATTTCCTGCACTCACAAATCACTGTTTCACAATTGGAGATTAAATTAATTATCTAATGGCTAGGATACCATTCACAAAGGGGTCCTACACACAAAAGTGTTCTCAAATGTCTAAAACATTTCTCAAGCAACACCTTCACAGGCTTATAAAACTGTTTCCACTAGTTATCACATTCTTTCATACTGCTTCAAGTGACACACCTTTGATGTGATACTGAATAAACAAT
>JGI24700J35501_10930382_pt1 | contig 13511 bp, 12 predicted proteins | sample TergutTh196P1_FD_35501 | JGI IMG/M metagenome (IMG submission 35501) | reverse complement strand
GACCGATAAAAGCAACTTCCAATCACACATTTATCATTCTCAAGAAAAAAAACACTTATTCTAAAACAGGGCAGTTTCGTTTAAAACGGAACTGCCTTTTCTCTGTTCAAGTTGGGTTGGTGCCGGGCTTTGTCAGTTATTTTGTATGATGCATATAATACCCACATTTCAAAATCAGGCTTTTTGCTTTTTGGGAAACCCAAACTGTGGTATACGTATGCCTGTTGCCGTCTGATACTGATAAATCGTAAACCCGCGTAATTCCCAAACACGGACATTGTTGCGAAATGCATTGTAGAGGCGTTCAAATTTCTCGCAAAAAGCAGTATCGGTTATCGGTAAGCCTGCATTTTTCAATATAGCACAAATTGCTTCAGGGCTTATAATTTGTTCGTAGGAGTGTATAAGGTCGTACAACAGATCTTCTAAAATATGCTCGTCGCTGATAAACTCTGTTACGAAATCTTCAACTTCCTTTGAACCGTCAATTTCAAAATCACCATAATCCCTGTTGGCATACTCCCTAACCACGCTTTTGGTAGGCATATAATATTCAACATCGTGTACCGTCTCAAAAAGCTGGTCAAAATCATCTTCAAACAAACAATCATGTATGACAAAGTTGTCTGAAATATAGTAATGCGATTGAAATTCTATTCTGTCGAACAAAAAAGTTTCGGCTTCCTTAAATGTTATTTTGTCTTTATGATGGCGATTCCACACATCTACGAAATGCGTAATTTCATACGCACCATATAGAGCACATAGTCCGTTGGCATAAATGTGAAGGTTGCGGTTGCGGGCATTGATTTGCGTGAAATTTTCTTCAGACACAACCGCACGATAAACTTCTATCAATTCGGAAGGCAAGACAAAATGCAGATTATCCTCGTAAAGGAACACAAAAACATAATTGCTAAAGATAAGGACACGAGCCGGACTTAACTTTGGATAATCATAACACGGTTCTTTTCGCTCGCTAAAATCTGCGACATCCCGCAAAAAATCAAGCTCGTCCTCATCGCACAAATAAACCGCAATGCGAAAACGCTCCACAACATTTTCTGGTACGCCAGAAGATTCCTTATTATGATTAAGATTCTCGTCCTCGTGATAGTCATCGTCATCCTTGTTATCATCATTTATTGTCTGCGAATACCGTGAGCGACGCACCGCCATACAGTCCCCATATGAATAGACAGGTTTAGATTTTATTAGTAGATAGTCTAATATTTCTGTAATATTGTTTGTCACTTTTATATCCTCCTAAAACTGGCGGTTTTGTTTGGAATACCTAAAAATAGGAAAATACAGAATATTCTCCTATTTTGAAAACTCGCCTTTTGTTGTTTTTAAAATGGGGCAACACCAGGGAAAAGTGCTATATTTTCGCTAAATCAACCAATGTGCCGTCGGGGCCTGGGGTATTGCCCAAATACTCTCTGATAGCTGTTTCTTGATCAGCCTTTATTGGCGGGCAACCCTTTATTTTTACCGTGCCTTCTACGATACCAACGGCATGACCAATACAACCCGGGCTACCGCACGCACCACAATTAAAGCCGGGCAAAAGGCTGTTTACCATTTCTACCCGTGCATCCACCTCAACCTTTAAATATTTATCAGCAAGACCAAGGCTTATACCTATAACAAAACCTACCGCAAGCAAAGCCAATGCCGGTTCTAAAACCGCTCCCACTATATCTGTCATACAATATCCTCCTCACTTGTGTTTCTATAGCAAACGCACTTTGAAACCGTGGATACAGAGGAAAACGCCGCCAAAGGGCGTTATGACCTCTAGTATCCACGGCATGACAATCGTCGTTATCTAAACCCTAAACTTGCAACCGGTGGCGTGTTTACAACCTCCGCAAACAGCTGTGGTATCGACACCCTCCGGCACTTTTGTTCTTTTGTTTGCTTTATACGAAAATATAAACAAACCAAATAGTGATAAAAAAAGCCCTATCCCTACAATAATGTTCATATCAAACCTCCCTTAGCTTCCTAAGCCAACAAAGCCGAAAAAGCCCATCGCCATGATTGTTACAACAACCAACGCTATGGGTACACCTTTAAACCCCTCGGGCGTGTTTGAAGTTTCTAGACGTTCTCTAATTGTGGAAAAAATAAATATAACAAGAGTAAAGCCAATAGAAACACCAAAAGCATGTACAATGGTAGAGGTGAAAGTAAAGTCTCTGTCTATGTTTATCAGAGCGGCACCAATTATAGCACAGTTAGTTGCCATAAGAGGCAAAAAAACGCCCAAAACCTTGTAAAGAGCCGGAGTGAATTTTTTCATAAACATCTCCACAAACTGAACAAGGCTTGCAACTATTAAAATAAACACAATTGTACGCATAAACTCCAACCCAAGCCCTACCAACAAAAGGTGGTAAATCAGCCAAGTAGCTGCGGAGCTAACCACAGTAACAAAAATAACTGCTCCGCCCATACCTAACGCAGAACTGACTTTTTTGCTCACACCAATAACAGGGCAAATCCCCAAAAAACTTGCCAATATTATATTTGTAACTAACGTTGCACCAATAAAAAGGCTTAAATATTCCATTTATGCTCCTTTCTTTTGCGTTTTTTTGTGATTTTTTAGTATGGATACCGAGGCGGTAATACCAACTATTACACCAAGAGTAGCAAACGCACCCATCGGTTGTATAAATAACGGAATCGCATATTCTTGTGGAAACAACCTAAAACCAAAAATACCGTCAAAATCTATAGCGCCGGTTCCAAGGAGTTCTCTAAAAAATCCAAGCACAATCATAGCAAACAAAAAGCCCAAACCGTTGCCAAGACCGTCACAAAAAGAGGCAACAACAGAGTTTTTGCTTGCAAAAGCCTCTGCACGACCAAGAACCAAACAGTTAGAAACGACAAGTGCTATAAACAAGCCCAAAGCCGAAAACAACGCAGGCATAAAGGCATGTGTAAGCATTTCCATGATCGTAACTGCAACAGCTATAACCGTAATATAAATCGGTATTCTTATCTCGTTTGGTACAAACCTACCAATTATAGATATAGCAGTGTTTGTCGTTACCAAAACTATCAACGTAATAATACCAAGCCCAAAACTGTTAAATGTATTTGATGTTATCGCGAGGGCAGGGCAGAGAGCAAGCATATATTTAAAAACAGGATTTTCTTTTAAAATACCGTCTGTTAAAAGTGCCTTGTAATTATACTTTGTGGTAGGCACATTAACGGTTTCTGTAGGTGAAACTTGGTTACTCATCAAACTCACCTTCTTTCGACAAAGTCGTGGTAAATGCCAACAAGACCTCTAATGATGGGGGCAGTGGTTGCAGTTGCACCGGAAACAGCATCGATGTAATAACTGCTACCCGCATGTAGACCCACAATACGGTTTACCCAATCGTCTTGAAATATAACATCCACAAACCCGGGGGTTTCGCTATGAAAAATAACGTAAAAGTTTGTGAAAACACCGTAGTTGTCAATCCCAACAATATGATGTATAGGACCACCAAACCCGGGTACAGACTGGTCATAAACAAAACCAACCCTTTCACCACCTTCAAGCACCTCTATAACCTGTACAGTATAACCAGACCATGTGTCTTCGTAGCCAGCCACAACACTAAAGCTATCTGCGTTGGGAAAAGCCATTTCTACTGCTTCTCTAAAGGCTTCGGCTTGTGCCTGTGCTATCAAGGGAGCCGTTATTGAATTAACACCCGCCAACACTGCGGTAGCAACAGAGACTGCAAGCCCCAAAAAAACACCAAGATAAATAACTTTTTTCATGTTCGTCCTCCTAACTGAATAATATTGTAAAACCAACAACAAAAATTAATGCTACAGCAAAAGTGATTGCTACAGAAGCTACTTTTGCACCTATCTTTTTTGATGTGATATTTAATGTTTTTGAATCTATGAAAGGCACCATCATATTCATTAAAATAATAGAAAATGCCACACCTTCCACATGAGATGTGTTAAACCTAATTAGCATAGTAAACATTGCTAAAAGTATTGCGAAAATAGCTTTTCCCTGGCGGTTAAAGGGGATAGTGACAGAATCACTTGCCAAAAATACTGCACCAAAGATAACGCCGCCGGTAAGTATATGAATAACGGGATACCAAAAACCTGCACCGATAAAAAAGCCGTAAACAGCAGCAATTATAAAAACAACTCCAACATATATAACAGGCGTGGTCCAGTCAGCAGCTTTTTTGTAGCACATGTAGCAAAGAGCCAATACAAGAGCCAACCGGGAGGTCTCCCCTATAGCACCTGCCCCTACAAAAGCGGGGATGGTTCCCAAAAACATGCTCAAAACGCCACCACTGCTAAGGATAAAGTTGTTGGCAGTGTAAGGATTTATTATCCAGTTTTGGCTGTTAAGCCATGCAAGGGGCGTGGCAGCAGAAACTATGTCCGGCAAAGCTCCCACAGTTAAAGTAGTACCACCAAACGCCAGTGCGTTAAAAACGAGTCCCACAGCAATTGGGTTAAATATGTTTTGACCATATCCACCAAATATTAGTTTGCCCATTATCTCGGCAAACAAGGTAACAATCACAACAGCGTATAAATGTGATGTAGATTGCATAGCCAAAGCAAGAATAAGACCGGTTACTACAGTTTCCCCTGTTGTGAATTTTTGGGTAAACTTACTAAAATTAAAGTCGTTATTTTTCAATGTTCCTAAATAGTAAAAAATGACGTGGGCGGCTGTTCCTGCCGCACATGCCGCTATTATCATAAACACAATGTGCAAAGCAGTTTCTATACCAAACACAAAAAAACGGTTAAAAATAGACCACACAGCAACAAACAGTGCGGCTTTAAGTACAGTAGCCAAAATATTAGAATTTTTTGTTTTCCCTTGTATATGTGGAGCTGACTTTAAAGGAAATTTCACATTGACTCCTTTCTATCTGCGATTCTGTCTGCAATCAATTATGATGCAATTATACCATAATAGCAATGTATATTAGTTTTCTAAGAATAATCCTATTTTTGCAATGCCAAAACCTTACCTTTTTTACAACTATCTGCCACATTTATAAAAGACGGACAAACAAAAGAGCAAAGCCCACATTCGATACAATTGCCGGCACCAAGAGATTTTAGAGCAGTTTTATCCTTCAACTTAAAATACCGGGCAATCTGCATAGGTTGAAGCCCTTGAGGGCAGTGATTTGTGCAAGCACCACAACGAGAACACGGAGCTTCCGGTTCGTCATTGCCAACAATACACACAAAACCGTTTGAAGCAGACGTTACAGATAAATCGTCTGTAATGATAGGGGTTCCCATCATTGGCCCCCCATGTATAAGCCTTGCGGTTTTTGGCAGATCCGTTGCATACCCCCCTATTTCTGAAATAACATCTGAGAGGATAGTGCCAACCCTAACTTTTACATTGGTAGATTGTGCAAAGCCATTACCGGCAAGTGTTATAACCCGTTCGTACAGCGGTAACCCACTCGCAAAAGTTCTGGCAGCTTCTATTACAGTAGAAACGTTTAATGATATAACCCCCGCCTCTATGGGTATAGTTTTGTAAGTTTTGCCCCAAATGCGTTTTATTAAACTACGCTCGGAACCCATCGGGTAAATATCGGGTACCGTAATAACTTTTACGCCCCTATATTCTTTTGAAAAAAGCAAAATTTCCTCGTAAATCGCTTTTTTGCTCTTTTTTACAACAATCACACATTCTTCTGCGTCTGCTGCCTTCATCAAAGTAACTGCCCCTTTAATAAGGAGTTCGGGAAACTTGCCCATATTATATTCATCTGCTGAAATAAAAGGCTCGTCTTCAACGCCATTAATGAGAATGGATGTTACATTTTTTGTGTTTCTGAATTTTGTGAAAGTTGGAGTGCCGCTTCCGCCAAGACCGAGAATACCGGCGTTTTTCATATGATCTTTAATCTCTGTGTCAGAAAATAACAACGAATCCTCTTTAGGCTCAAAAAGAAGCTCTTTTTCATCCTTAAAGTCATTTTCTATAATAATATGGCTAGACTTCCTTAAAGAAACATGATCTCTCTTTTCTGTAGTTGCTACGGTTCCCGAAACACTCGAAAACAAAGGCAACTTAATATGGTCGTTTCCTGTGGCAAGTTTTGTGCCGATTTTTACATAATCCCCTTCTTTTACATGAACTGTAAAGTCTTCCAGAGCTAAGTGCTTTATGGGGATAGCAATCTTTTTGGGGCGTGTGTAATCCACTACATCTTTGTTAATGGTTAATTCTTTTTGCCCATCCAATTTCATGTGCTTTAATTTATTAAAGAAGCCCACTCTATCACCTCTTCGTTAACAAACATTTGCATTTTGTAGCTACGCATATGACAAATTATATATGTCACATGGTTTTCCCAAAAATGCAATTTCTAATAGGAAAACGCTATTATATAGTAGTATATCCTACAATCCTTTTTTTGTCAAGAGCTTTATATTTTTCGATATTTGCAAGAATTTTTGTCTAAGTAGACAAGTGCGTCGTTATTTACTATAATATAGGTGCTGGCATTTACAATAATAATATTCAAAGAGGAGTATATTTACATGAAGTTAGGTATAGATATAGGATCCACAACAATAAAACTAACCCTTGTGGACGATATTGGGAAAATAGTTTTTTCTGAATATCAACGACATCTTTCTAATATACAAGAAACACTGGAAGAGCTTTTTTTGAAAGCAAAAGAAAAATTTGGTTCTGCGTCATTTTCTGCTCAAATAACAGGATCCGGAGGCCTCAGCATATCTCAATGGCTGGGTATCCCCTTTATCCAGGAGGTTGTTGCAGTTAGCCACGCAATAGAAGTCTTTGCTCCCAAAACAGATGTTGCTATAGAAATAGGGGGCGAGGATGCTAAAATAGTATATTTTGCCGGGGGAATAGAGCAGCGCATGAACGGTATTTGTGCAGGTGGTACAGGTTCATTTATTGACCAAATGGCAGCCTTGTTACAGACAGATGCAAGCGGGCTAAACGACCTCGCAAAAAAGCACACAACAATATATCCAATCGCCGCCCGCTGCGGTGTTTTCGCGAAAAGCGACATACAACCCTTAATAAACGAAGGGGCAGCAAGGGAAGATTTAGCAGTATCCGTCTTTCATGCTGTTGTTACTCAAACAATTTCCGGTTTGGCTCAGGGCAAGCCCATAAGGGGCAATGTGGCTTTTTTGGGAGGCCCGCTCCATTTTTTGTCTGAGCTTAGGGAGCGGTTTATAAAAAGCCTAAACTTGCAACCGGAAAATATAATTGTACCGGACAACTCACATCTTTTTGCCGCTTTGGGTGCGGCACACACCGCAAAAGGGGAAGAGCTAACCTTTGAAAATATTTTGCATAATCTCAAAAACAACAAAAAAATAGTCCATGAAATAGCCAGGCTCGAAAGTCTTTTTAAGGATTCTCGGGAGCTTGACGAATTTCTTGACAGACATTCCGGCGCAATCGTTCCAAAGCAGGAGCTTTCAACATACAAAGGCGATATTTACATAGGCATAGATGCAGGCTCCACCACTACAAAACTTGCCCTTATATCAGAAAAAGGTGAACTACTACATTCTTTTTATGCAGGCAACCAGGGTAGTCCTCTAAAGGTGATAATCACAGCATTAAAAGAAATATACAGCATTTTGCCGAAAGGCACCAATATTGCTTCGAGCTGTGTTACAGGATACGGCGAATATTTGGCGAAAGCCGCACTAAACGTTGACCACGGTGAAATAGAAACAGTGGCTCATTACAAAGCTGCCGCTTTTTTTGAACCCCAAGTGGACTTTATACTGGATATTGGCGGGCAGGATATGAAATGTCTGCACATAAAAGACGGCGTTATTGACAACGTATCTTTAAATGAGGCTTGCTCTGCCGGGTGTGGCTCTTTTATCGAAACTTTTGCAGTATCTTTAAGCATGTCAGTGCAGGATTTCTCCAATATTGCCCTTTTCGCAAAGGAACCGATAGATTTGGGTTCTCGTTGCACTGTTTTTATGAACTCCAGGGTTAAACAAGCCCAAAAAGAAGGGGCTCAGGTTGGGGATATTTCCGCCGGGCTATCTTATGCAGTAATTAAAAATTCTTTGCAAAAAGTAATAAAAGCCCCTGACCCAAAAACTCTTGGCAAAAAAATCGTTGTGCAGGGGGGGACATTTTACAACAACGCTGTGTTGCGTACTTTTGAAAAAATAACAGACTGTGAAGTTATAAGACCCGATATTGCAGGGCTAATGGGTGCTTTTGGGGCGGCGCTGATTGCTAGGGAAAGAGCCGTGGCGGGTACCACCTCTTCGCTGTTGAGCTTGCAGGAGTTGGAAAATTTGCAAATGCAGTCAACGATGGCTCGTTGTGGCCTTTGCGAAAACAACTGCTTGCTCACAATAAATAAATTTAGCGGCGGAAAACGTTTTATATCCGGAAACCGTTGCGACAGACCTTTAGGAAAAAACGCCACAGACACAACAGAAAAAGGCTTTAACTTTTTTGAATACAAATATAACCGTGTATTTGGCTATACATCACTGTCCCCCGAACAAGCAACAAGGGGAACCGTAGGCATACCACGGGTTCTCAACATATATGAAAATTATCCGTTTTGGCACACATTTTTCACAAAATTAAATTATCGAGTTGTGTTATCTGCCCCCTCTTCTCGAGATATTTACGAAAAAGGGGTAGAAAGTATGCCTTCGGAGTCTGTTTGTTACCCCGCAAAACTTGCTCACGGCCACATAGCAGATTTGATAGAAAAAAAAGTTGACTTTATTTTTTATCCCAGCGTATATTTTGAACAAAAAGAATACGATGATGCGGACGATTGCTACAACTGCCCAATAGTAACAAGCTACCCGGAAGCCATCCGCACAAATGTAGAAGAAATACAGGAGCTGGGATTAGATTACCGCAATCCCTTCTTGAACTTTAACTCTCCCGAATCTATGTTGGAACAGCTATATGAAGAATTCCCTGACTTACCCAAAAACGAGATAAAAGAAGCCTTTGATTTGTCATGGGCAGAAGTGGACAACCTAAAAAGAGAAATACGCCAAAAAGGGGAGGAACTCTATAGGGAGATAGAAGCAGGGGACAAATACGCTGTAGTGCTTGCCGGTCGCCCTTACCACATAGACCCCGAGATTCACCACGGGATACCCGATATGATAACCGGGTACGGTGTTACGGTTTTAACAGAGGACTGTGTATCTCATCTGGCAAACGCCCGAGAAAACGGCCCGCTAAACGTTCAAGACCAATGGGTGTACCATTCCCGCCTTTATGCCGCCGCTGTGGTTGTAACAAAGAGCAAAAATTTGGAACTTGTTCAGCTAAACTCCTTTGGTTGCGGGTTGGATGCAGTTGCAGCAGACGAAACAAAGGAAATTTTGGAAAGTGCAGACAAAATTTACACTTGCATAAAAATAGACGAGGTTAACAATCTTGGTTCGGCAAGGATACGTGTACGCTCCCTTTTTGCCGCACTGGAAGAGCGAAAAAACCAAAATTTTGTACCAAAAAAACCGCAAAAACGCAAAGGGCGTGTAATTTTCACAAAAGAAATGAAAAAAAATCACACAATGTTATGCCCACAAATGGCTCCAATACATTTCGGATTATTGCAAGAAGCCTTTAGAACCGTTGGTTACAATGTGGTTATGATGCCCCCGATAGACAAAGACGCAATAGATATAGGGTTACGTTATGTAAATAACGATGCTTGTTACCCTGCCATTATCGTTGTTGGTCAGTTGTTTAAAGCACTAAAAAGCGGCGAGTACGACATTAACAATACGTCTGTAATGATGAGCCAAACAGGGGGCGGTTGCCGTGCCAGCAACTATGTGGGTTATATACGCCGTGCGTTAAAGCAGGCAGGTATGTCGCAAGTGCCGGTTATATCCATATCCACTCAAGGGATAGAAAAAAACCCGGGGTTCAAATTTACTCCAAAATTTGCAATAAGAGTTGTAAAGTCGTTAGTATATGGCGATTTGCTAATGCGGGTACTCTATGCCACACGACCATACGAAGCCACAATCGGCAGTGCAAATGCCCTGTATGACTACTGGTACGATATTTGCAAAGAAGATATATTCCATGGGCAAAAAGCAAGGTTTCAAAAAGACCCAAGCCGAGGACCCGTAAAGAGGGGTTTTAAACAAATTTGTAATCACATAGTGGAAGATTTTGATAGACTGCCGCTAAATAACGTAAAAAAACCAAAGGTAGGTGTTGTGGGTGAGATATTGGTAAAATACCATCCCACAGCTAACAACGATCTGGTAACATTACTGGAAAACGAAGGAGTGGAGGTTGTTGTGCCTGACCTAATAGATTTTTTGCTATACGGTCTGTTTAACACAAACTTCCGCCACCGCCATCTTGGCGGCAAAACGTCTACCAAGTTTTTCTCCAACATTACAATAAATGCTCTGGAGTTTTGCAGAAGACATGCGGCTACAGCCCTCATGTTTTCCAAGCGGTTTTCTGCTCCCCACAAAATAGAACACTTGGCTCATATAGCGGAGCCTGTTGTATCATTAGGAAACCAAACGGGAGAGGGTTGGTTTTTGACAGCGGAAATGATAGACATGTTGGAAAAGGGCATAAACAATATAATATGCACACAACCGTTTGCCTGTCTGCCTAACCATGTTGTAGGTAAGGGTATGATGAAGGAGCTAAAAAGACGCTATTCTGCCGCCAATATAGTTGCTGTAGACTACGATCCGGGGGCAAGTGAAGTTAATCAAGTTAACCGTATAAAACTAATGCTTGCCGGAGCAGAAAAGGAATTGCTGCGAAGTGCTGTATAGTATATCAGAAATCAGAGGGCAGAAGCCAAAAATCTGCCCTCTGATCAAGTTTTAGCTTTGACTATGCCTTTCGTACGCCATTTCCCGATTCTATAAACAATAAGAGATAGAGCGGTATTCCCGGACCAGGCAACAACGAGAGAGTACATAATTGCGTGTGGTGTACCCATTAGATAAACGAAAAGATATGCCGTGGGAACTCTTACAAACACAGTGTTGATAATGGATGCCCACAGAGGCGACATTGCATCTCCTGCACCTCTGACCGTACCCCACACAACCATCGCAACAGAAAAAATCACATAACCAGGGGCCAATATCGGAAGTATCTCTTGGCTTAATTCTATAATCTCCTGCGTTTGTGTAAATGCACCGGCAATATATCTACTAAAAAATAAGACAAGGGCAACAAGAACAGTAGCAACACATGCCGATAAGATAGCACATTGTTTTGTTGCTTTTGAAATTCTGTCAATTTTACCTGCCCCCATATTTTGCCCCGCAAAAACTGTCATTGCATTGCCAAAAGAAAAAATGGGCATCATTACAAATCCATCTATACGCATTACTATAACGTGTGTGGCTATAAATACGTAACCAAAGCTGTTTACCAGCGGTTGCACAATCATAACTGCAATGGCAACAATCGCTTGGGAAACGCCGGTGGGTACACCTAGCTTTAAAATTTGCAGTGCATACGCGCGTTTCGGTATAAGGTATTTTAATCCAATATCAAACGTTGCCGACATCTTTAAAAGCCGCATAAAACACAAGATACTGCTAAAGCCTTGCGCTATTACAGTTCCTGCAGCTGCTCCGGCTACACCCCAACCCAATATTGCAACAAACAAAATACTAAGAATCACATTTAAAACAGAGGCAAAAGCTAGATAAATAAGCGGAGAAAAAGCATCCCCCAAACCTCGCAATATTCCGGACAGTATATTAAAGTAACCCATACTCAAAATTCCCCACAACAAAATATTCATGTAGAGAACGGCATCATCTAAAATTTCCACCGGAGTGTTAAGTAAAATCAATAGAGGTCTTGTTGCGAAAGGGCCAAAAATCATCATCACGAGCCCTAACAAAAATGTCAAAGTAATACTTGAACCAATCGTATACGAAAGAGCATTTCGATCTTTTGCACCAAAATACTGTGCAACCATTACACCCGCGCCCATAGCAATACCCATCATAAGAACTATAATCAAAAAAAAGATGGCTACCGTACTGCCCACCGCCGCCAAAGCATTATCCCCAACATATTGCCCCAGTATTATAGCATCTACCGTGCTATACAATTGCTGAAACAAGTTTCCAATCAGAAGCGGAACCGTAAAAATCAATATCTTTTTCCAAGGTGTACCCTCTGTCATATCTACCGCTCTAAAGACTTTCCGCAAATTATTCACTTTTATTTTTACCTCCTATAAAAAATTCATACTTCGACACATTGTATTATTATAACAGATTTTAACATAAAGCGAAAGAGGCTTTTTACAGTCTGGGTGCAGCAAAAAAATTCAAAAAACTATTGACATTCTAAAATAGCTATGTTAAAATGGCTCGAAATAATTCCAGGATGAGGTGTTTTATGCACGAAGTGCTTGAAATCAGTAAAATACTGTCGGACAACGAGCAATTTCTTGACGACAATATAGTTAAAATATATCTGTTCGGTAGCTTTGCACGTGGAGAACAGACAGTTTATTCAGATATCGATATAGCCTTAGTTTATAAAAATAGTCATACAGTAATCAGAGGTGCGGCTCATAAGTTTAAAACCGCCGTAGAGGATGCAATGCAGGAATCTTTACGGGAGATTGGTTGGTTTACAACAAATGAGTATAATTTGGGGAAATCAGAAGATATTTTTAATACAAATACTAGGATACGAGAGGAGGGCATATTGTTGTGGAAGCGAATAGTTATTTAGCTATAGCCCTAAGAAACATTAAAACTAACCGAAAGTTGCTTGGATGGGGCGATTATAATGATTCAGCAAGATATTCTCAACAAGTTGTTGAAAAAACTTTGAAACATCTTTTAGAAACTACAAACGATGTTTCAGTTACCAAGTTTTTTAAACTTCACAATCTTTCAAAACTTTATTCTGAAGTGGAAAACCGAAATATAAAAACTTTACCACAAGTTGACAAGGATATTTTAGCGGTTTTAACGGATTATTACTATGACACTAACTATCCGGGAGATAATTTTGTTTTAATAAAGAAAGAAGAGGCTGAACGTGCATATAAATTTGCCAAGAATTTTATCTTTGAAGTTGTGCAATCAAGTGAAGAATTTGACACTACTCAGATTAGTTGTGATTTAAACGAAGATAGTTCCCCCCTTGGTTCCTACATTTTCAGTAGTTCCCCAAAAACCGAGGAATAAAAATAAATTATGAGGAAAATAAGTAGTGTAGGTTTAAGAAGCCATCCTCAATAAATTGCGCTCTATAGTGAAATTTGTTATAATACAGTAAAAAAGTTATGAGGTGGAGCAAATGAGATACAGTACGGACTTAACAGATAAGCAATGGGAGATAGTGCGAGGTATATTGAAGAATGAAAAGCGTGGTAAGCACTTCGTGAGGCATAGCAAACGAGAGCTTATCAATGCTGTGCTGTATCTCAATAAAACAGGATGTCAATGGTCTTTATTGC
>JGI24700J35501_10930383_pt1 | contig 13512 bp, 14 predicted proteins | sample TergutTh196P1_FD_35501 | JGI IMG/M metagenome (IMG submission 35501) | reverse complement strand
CCCCCCCCCAATGCACACGCGAGCGGTTCTCGTTAGTACAATCTAAAAAGCCTCACTTCAAAATTGCATTCCCGGCAAGTACTCGCAAGGGGAAGTTGGCGGGCATTTTGCGCGGCGGTTTATACGTCATTGTTTCAAAAATTCTCAGAAATACAATCAAAAAACATTATGAGAGGTTGTCATGATTTTTTTTCGGAAGCTGGCAAAAAATATATTGCCTTATTACATCGTAAAAAAATATCAATCAAGCCGTGCGCCCGCGCCATCCGCAGACCCTCATGCCCCTGGCGGGTATTACTCCCCGATACCCTCGTTGGAGGAAATAAAAGGATTCAACTTCAACGACTCTTTGCCTGAAACACTGCCGGGGATTGACCTGAACTATGAAGAACAAATGAGCCTATTGGATTCATTTGAGCCTTTTTTCAAAGAGCTGCCCTTCACCGATGAAAAAACGGAAGGTTTAAGGTTTTACTATAAAAACGATTATTACAGCTATTCAGATGCAATATTGCTGTATTGCATGATAAGGCATCTAAGGCCGCAGAGAATTATTGAAGCCGGCTCGGGGTTTTCGTCAAGCGTAACGCTTGATACAAATGAGAAATTTATGGGCGGTTCAATAGACTGCATATTCATTGAGCCTAACCCGCAAAGGCTTGAGACGCTGTTAAAAAATAATGATGCGGAGAAGGTGAAAATACACAAAAGCCGGCTTCAGGAGGTTCCGCTAGAGGTTTTTCGCGAATTGTCAAAAAACGACATTTTATTTATAGATTCAACGCACGTTACTAAATTCAACAGCGATGTAAACTATGCCATACATGAAATACTGCCGGCGCTCGCCAGCGGCGTGCATATTCATTTTCATGACGTTTTTTATCCTTTCGAGTACCCCCGCAAATGGCTGCTTAGAGGTGTGGCATGGAACGAGCAATATATGCTGCGGGCTTTTCTTGAATATAACAGTGCCTTTAAAATAGTAATGTTCAACACATATTTGGAAAACGTGCATGAATCAAAAATAAGGCATCGCTTTCCGCTGTTGTATAAAAATACAGGCGGAAGCATTTGGTTAAAGAAATTGTAAAACCTTCAAGAAAAAACCACCTGCAGCAATTTCCCGCCGAATCTTTGTGCCTTCGTGCCTTCATGTGATCCCTTCTTCTTACACCTTCGCCAAACTGATCATTGCTGGCCGCCCTGGCCGCCCATTGCGCTAATCCCTCATTTACGCTAAACTGGAACAATGATTTACATAACCGGGGACACACACGGCGGGGTGCATACCTCGAAACTCAACAGGAAGAATTTTCGGGAGCAGAAAACACTCACAAAGAATGACTTTGTAATAGTCGCCGGCGACTTTGGTGTTGTTTGGACAAACGGCCGCGAGCAGGATTACTGGCTGAACTGGTTCGAGGAAAAACCCTTTACGACACTATTCGTGGACGGCAACCATGAAAACTTCGACCTGTTAAACTGTTACACCGTTACGCAATGGAACGGCGGGAAAATACGCAAAATCAGCGGAAGCGTGATACAGCTCATGCGCGGGCAGGTTTATTTTTTGGACGGCCAAAAAATCTTCACCTTTGGCGGCGGCCAGTCGCAGGATAAAGCCTACCGGGTGGAAGGCAGATCGTGGTGGAAAGAGGAAATGCCCTCCAAAGAAGAATACGAAGAAGGACTTGAAAACCTGAAAGCCAACGCCTGGAATGTGGACTATGTCGTTACCCACACCCCGACAAGCAGCGTCATAAAACATATGCGAATGAAACACCGCGACAAAGTGTACAACACCGAAAACGAACTGAGCGATTATTTGGAAGAAATCAGCCGCAAAATCGAGTTCAAAAAATGGTTTTCCGGGCATTTGCATCTGGACGACACCGCCTTCGACAAGTTTTGCGCCGTCTTCGAGGGCAAGCAGCCCATCGGGGAGGCGGCCGCGCCGCTGGCCGGGCGGCGGCTGTTTTTTTAGGGAAAGGCGAGTAAGCCACGACTAACCGCCGCCGGGCGGAATCTCTAAAAAAAATCGACTAAATGCGCGATTTTTATTGACTTTCATCGCGCAAGCTAGTATAGTATAAATTGATGATAACGAGCGGCATGACCAGTAAAAAAATTAAAGACTACTACGAAAGGTACAAGGATATTGACGTAACCTATACAAAAGAGGTCGCTTTTGTAACCCGGCTTTTGATTGAACAAGTGCACGTCAAATGCGGGCACGATGCCTGGCCCTGCACCTTGTTTTCATCGTCTTTTGCAAAGGCAAAGATACTGATAAACATCAAAACGGGGCTTTTGAACCAGCTTAAAAATGTCAATAACGCGGTTAGCTTGCGCTTTTGCTTCCAGCCGGCAGAAAAAGGAACCCCAATCAAGTTTTTTGTGCCGTCAAAGGTTACCGGGCAAGCGCCCTACCGAGGCTCGGAGGAAGTTTATGTCCTGTCCTTGGACTTTACCCAGCGCCCGCCCGACGACCTTATCGCCATAATGGGGCAGTTGATCGATGCGAATGTAAACTTCGCAAAGCGCAAAACCGAGCAGGTTCCGCTTACCGAAGAAAAACTGCGCAAGCTCAGGCTGGTTTCCCGCAACACCCTTACCTATATTCAGGAGATTCCCCGGCAGTGCATTTTGCAGGAAATATCCTTTTGCTCTGCAAAGCTCATTACCGTGGGGCTGTCAAAGTTCTTGCAAGACAAGGATGCGGCCGTCCGCTTTGAATTTGACGACCCCCCGGAAAACTTCATATTAAAGGGTCAAATTTCCAATGTGGAGCCGCTTCCCAACAAAAAGGAAATGGCTGTCATAACATTGAGCTACAACGAATCGAGCATTTCAATGGGCTACAAAATCAGGCTTAACGAATTTCTTGTGGCAATCCGGGCGGACAACCGCCCATCAAATGAAGATTCGGACGGCGCGGCAAAGAAAAAACCCTAATGAAAAAAAACAACATCGTTTTTGTGCCAATCCCGGAAAGTCTGCAAAAACAGCCTGCAAGGTTCCCCAGCGGGGGCAGCGGTGCCGGGGGGGCGGCGGCCAAAGCCGTGGCCGATGGCGGTTTTTCGATAGACCCGGACATCCCCGTTCCCGTGGAAATTCCAGAGGGGCTTGAAAGCATCAATCTTAAAGAGCTTTCGTGGGAAATGATTCTTTCCGGGATGCTGCGCGTCATAGAAGCCGGGGAGGCAAGGCAGGATCAGCTTGATTATTACCGAAACTTTGTCCTTGCCCTGCGCCCTGACATTTTGCAGGAGTTTACCGAAGCGGCTATCATCAAGGCGCAAAACGGCGACTTTGAAATGGCCTTGGAAATTTTCGACATTCTGCTCGCCCTTTTCCCGCAAAAGTCGCGCGTTTCCGCTACGCTGGCCATGAACAGGGCGCTTGCAATGGAGCAGAAGGCCGCCCGGCTGGAGCTTTTGGGCAGTGTCAAGGCGGAGGCCGCGCTGGCCGATGCGGAAAATGCCTACAGGGAGCTTTTGGAAGCGGAGCCTCCGCTGGAAGAGGCCTGTTACAACGGCGGTCTTTTTTTCCTTTCGCAAAAAAAGTTCGCGCAGGCGGAAGACTGTTTTTCCCGGTATCTGGAGGTTGTCAAGCAGGCCGCCCAAGATGCCGGCCCGGATGCCCCCGCCCAAGACGCTGTCGGCGGCGCAAATAGCGGCGAGAAAAAAAAGCGGGCAAGGGGCATTATAAAAGAAATCCGGGAAAAGGGGCTTAACGACGAAAACTTCCGCACGGCCTACGGCCTTATTCAGCAGGGCAAAAAAGAGGAAAGCCTGCCCTACATTCAAGCCTTTCTTGAGCAGTATCCCAAGGTGTGGAACGGCTGGTTTTTGCTCGGCTGGGCCTTGCGCCTTTCGGAACGCTGGGCGGACGGCGCGGCGGCTTTCAGAAAGGCCATAGAGCTTGGGGGCAGTAAGAGCGACACGCGCAACGAGCTTGCCATCTGCCTTATGGAAACTGGGGATTTGCCCGGCGCCCGGCGCGAGCTTGAAGCGGCCTTGCGCGACGACCCGGAGAACATAAAAATTATCTCGAACTTGGGCGTGCTGGCTCAAAAAAGCGGCCGCCGTCAGGAAGCGGCGGCCTTTTTCAACACTGTCTTTGAGCTTTCCGGCAGTGAGCCTCAACATCTCTAGGGAAACGCTGATTAGCTCGACTCTAATCAGCCTTTCCCTAGGCAACTTGCCGCGGCAATTTGCCGTAGCAAGCGGCTTCGGAGGTTTATGAAAAAAATATCGATGCTACTTTGCGTGTTTCTGCTTGCCGGCGCTCTGGCGGCGGATACGGCCGGCACGACATTGTTCGTGGCGACAAGAAGCCTCTTGTTAAAATCGTCGCCTTGGTTTTTTGCCGGCACCGTCGCCGAAATTTACTACGGAGAAAGCGTAACCGTTTTGCAGGCGAGCGGCCACTGGCTGGAAGTGCGCAGCGACACAAGCCCTTCGTTAAGCGGCTGGGCTAGGCTCTCCAGCTTGTCGGCAAGCCCTGTTTTAAGCGCCGGCAGCGACGGGCTTTTTCGCGAGGCGGAAAGCGCGCTGGATTTTTCCCGCGTGGACAGGCTTTCCGAAATAACCGTAAACGAAGCGCAGCTTTTCCGTTTTCTGGAAGACGGCGGCCTGGGGCTTGGGTTGACGCATGAAGACTAAGGCCAAAATCGTTTTTCTGCTTGCCGCCCCGATTTTTTTGTGGTCGTGCCAAAGCCCCGCGCAGATTGCCGAAAATGCAGTCCCGGAAGGCCTGCTGCTGCTGCCGTTGCCGCCGCCGCCGCTTGCCAGCGTTTTAACCCCCGCCGAAACAGGCGAAGGCGGCCAGCCGCCGGCCCCCGGCGTGGCGGTTTTTACCCCCATGCAGGAGTACTACATAGGCAGGGCTGTAGCGGCGAATATTCTCGCTTTGTACAGCCTGTGGGAGGCTGACCCGGTTTTGACCCTTTACCTGAACAAAATCTGCATGGCCATCGTCATAAATTCGCCCAAGCCCGAGCCTTTTAACGGTTACCGTGTCGCCGTTCTGGACTCTCAGCGGGCGGCTTCCTTTTCCACCCCCGGCGGGCACATTTTTTTAACAAGAGGCCTGCTTGCCGCCGCCGGTTCGGAGGACGCTCTTGCCGCGCTCATTGCCCGCGAGATTGCCCACATCCACTTGCGGCACGGCATGGCCGCTTTGCGAGCGGTAAACGCCGTGGGAAGCGCCGGTGAGGCGGCAGGCCTTATAACGGCCGCCCTACTGGAAGCCGGTTTTAGCCAAGAGCAGGAAGCCAGCGCCGACAGCCTTGCCCTGCGGCTTATGGCCGCCGCCGGCTACAGCCCCACGGGGCTTTTGGAAGCGCTCTCCCTGACGGCTCCCCAGCCCCAGCGGCTCGACGACATAAGCCGCTCCATAGGTGTTTCGGCAAGCGGCGGAGCGGCAGGCTACAGGCAGGCACGCTTCAACTCGATCCTCGGCAACTTTTAACCGGCGGGTTTTTATGCGCATAAGCTCACACAAAGGCACGAAGACACAAAGGCACAAAGGTTAGGAGTTAGGAGGCTGGCGGAGCAACGATAAGGCCGCGTCTCCTCCTTGCATCCTTTTTCCTCAATAACAGAATATAAGGGGGACAAGGAGGAAGTAAGCGGCGCTTTCTAAACTGTCCTTTGTGCCTTAGTGCCTTTGTGTGAGCCATTCTAGTTTTTTTATGGAAGAAATTGTTTTTGAATTTTTGAAAAAAAAACGCAATGGCTTGACAAAAACATCAAAATACGGTATAAATATATTAACAGGGGAGTTTTTAGAGATTCCCTTTATTAAAGGAGCAAAATTATGACTGCTGAAGTAGCTATTTTAAATAATCAAGGAGTGGCAATTGCGGCCGACAGCGCGGTAACAATGTCGTTTCACTGGGGGGAAAAGAAAACGTATTACACAACAGATAAAATATTCCAAATTTCAAAAAAACACCCTGTCGGAGTGATGGTTTACAACCAAGCAGATTTTATGGGTATCAATTGGAAAATACTGATTAATGAATACAGCAAGCAATTAGGGGAAAAAACATTTGACACGCTAGAAGAGTACATGAAAAATTTTATTGCATTTTTGACTGAATTCAAATTTATTACAGAAAAAAAACAGAAAGAATATTTGGAATATATATGTTTTAGCACTTTTTCTATAGTGAAAGAGTATTATGATAGTGAAATATCCGGCAGTCAAAACAATGGAAACGATTTATCGGATCAAGAAAAAACAGGCATTTTAACATCGGCGATAAATAAAAGAAATGATGAGCTTGAAAAAGGCACAATCGTATTCCAAGATTTTTCTGGAAAATTTATAAAATCAAACAGGGATGTTATTTTAAGTGTTGTCAAAGAAATATTTGATGAAATTGACGTAAATGAAGAGCAAAATGAAGTGCTGGTAAGGCTTGTAATGCTTGATGCGCAAAAATTAGAAAGTAATGGATTGTTTAGGCATTCTGGCGTTGTTATGGTTGGATTTGGAGAAAGAGAAATTTTCCCTGCTATTTGTTCTACAAAAATATTTGGAAGGTTAGGCTTGGACTTGGTTCATGAAGCGGTTGACTCTGACAGTATTACAGATGAAGGGCAATCACTCATAGCCCCATTTGCACAGACTGATGTTATAAATACATTTCTCCGTGGGATTGATTTTGAATTGCAAGACCGTATTGAAAATTTATTTATTGATATATTGCAAAAAATAGGTTTAGAAGATGAACCTATGAAAGAGCAAATAGAGTTTTTTATTGACAGCATAAACCAAATGAAGAAAAAACATTATACGGGGCCTATTTTAGATATTGTTGGCTCTTTACCGGCGGTAAATTTAGCAGAAATGGCTGAAGCCTTGATCAATATTACTTCATTAAGAAGGCACGTTTCAACGGATTCTGAAACTGTCGGCGGCCCTACCGATGTAGCGTTAATCACTAAGGTTGACGGATTTGTTTGGATTAAGAAAAAAAATAATTTAAACTTACGGTAACCGCAACGCGGCTATGTTCGGGCGTTCTGGGCGGCGGGGCAAGGTTTTATCCACTTTGTGCCGCAAGCCTTTAGTTCGGTGCGCCTTCGCACGAGCCATTCTAGGGAACCACTGATTAACTCGAAGTTAATCAGTGGTTCCCTCTGTATTTGCTCATTTCATTGCGCAAAATACGGGTAAGAAGCAATGATTAAATCCTCGGTGGGATTTAATCATTGCTTCCCTAGAGGTTTTTATGGAAGAAATCGTTTTAGCGTCGCAGTCGCAGGCGCGGCAGGAAGGTTTCAGACTCTTGGGACTGCCCTTTAGCGTCGTCCCGGCCATGATCGACGAAAGCCTGCCGCCGAATGCCGACCCGGAAACTGCCGCCGGCATTTTGGCCGTAAAAAAAGCGGAAAAAGTCGCCAAAAGACAGGGCGACGACGGCGAGCCGCCCAAGTGGGTTTTTGCCGCAGACACAATCATCGCCTTGGCCGGCGAAATCTTCGGCAAACCCGCCGACCGGGGCGAAGCCTTGCAAATGCTCTCGCGGCTTTCCGGCAAGACCCATCTGGCGGTAACCGCCATCGCCCTTTACAACGGCAGACTAGGGCGCGTTGACTGCCGCAGGGCAAAGTGCGAGGTAAGCTTTGCAGAGCTTTCCCCGGCGGAAATCGGCTGGTATCTTGACACCGGCGAATGGCGCGGCGCGGCGGCCGGCTACCGCATACAGGGCGCGGGCGCGGGCTTGATTCTTTCGGTAAAAGGCTGTATTGGGGCGGTTGCCGGCTTGCCTTTGCGCGACTTTTGTGTTATGCTAAAAGATAACGGCTACCCTTATGGGTGCTGAATTTCCGCTGTCCGGCCGGGGGCGAGCCAAAAGCGCAGCTTCTGCGCGAGTTTGTAAGCGTGTTCCCGGCTTCGCGGCAGTGAGACATAGAGAAGGATGATAAAACCTTGCGCGTCAAGAAGACGCGTTGCGGGCAAACTCGGTTTGCGCCGGAAAGGTTTTTCAAGCGTCAGGAGGATATTTTGGCAGTAGTTACAATGAAAAATCTCTTGGAATCGGGGGTTCATTTCGGGCATCAGGTCAAACGCTGGGACCCAAGGATGAAAAAGTTCATCTTTACCGAAAGGAACGGCATTCACATTATCGATTTGCAAAAAACCATCCAAGCGATTAAGGACGCCTACGAAGTGGTGCGTAAAAATGTCATCGGCGGCAAGCAGGTGCTTTTTGTCGGCACGAAAAAACAAGCCCAATTGGCTATTCAAAAAGAGGCCGAGCGTTGCAATCAGCACTTTGTAAACAACCGCTGGCTTGGCGGTATGCTTACGAACTTTTCGACCATCAAAAAATCGCTCACAAGGCTCAAACAACTGGAAAAAGAAGAGTTTGAAGGCCTTACCAAGAAGGAAATCGCTTCCCGCGTAAAGGAGCGCACCAAGCTTTCAAAAAACTTGGGCGGAATTAAAGAGCTGAAAGGCCTGCCGGGCATTCTTTTCATCATAGACCCCAGAAAAGAAGCCATCGCCGTTGCAGAGGCCAAGCGCATGGGCATTCCCATTATCGCCGTTGTGGACACGAACTGCAACCCGGACGGGATAGACTTTCCCATCCCCGGAAACGACGACGCTATAAGGGCGATCACGCTCTTCACTCAAATTATTGCAAACGCGGTTCTGGAGGCCGATAACGAGGCCGCCAAACTTTTCGTTGAAGAAAGTTTGGATGATGACGACAACGACATTGAAAGCCACATGAGCGATGTTTCCATTAAAGAGGAAGATTTGGAGATTGACATAGAAAAATACTCCAAAGCCGATCATGTCGAAGCGGACAGGTTCAGCGATGATGACGAGGATGACGGCCATCATCACTATGACGACGAATAGTTTTCCAACGCCGCTCCGCGCGGGCGGGGCGGTATGCCGGGGCTTGTCCGGCAGACAATTTGAACACGATTTCGATTGGTTGTTGCAGCAATTTGCTGTTACGGCAATTTTTAAGGAGAGGAATAATGGCTGATATTAGCGCAGCAGATGTAAAACGGCTTCGGGACAAAACCGGGGCGGGTATGATGGATTGCAAAAAAGCCTTGGTCGAAGCTGAGGGCGATTTTGAAAAGGCCGAAAAACAGCTTAAGGAAAAAGGGCTTGCCGCTCTGCAAAAACGCTCCGGCAATGCGGCCGACGAGGGCAAGGTTTTTGTAAAAACAAAGGGGGAAGTGGCGGCGCTGGTCGAGCTTTCCTGCGAAACCGACTTTGTATCGCGCAACCCGGACTTTATCGACTTGGGCGAGGCTATGGCGGAACTTGCCATCGACAAAAATTTTACCGAACCGAATGACGAGCTTCGCGGCATGGTGAACGATCTTGCCACAAAAATCCGCGAAAAAATGGACATTAAGCGGCTTAAACTTGTCAAGGCCGGCGCCGACGAGTATTTTACCCAGTATATTCACGGCGACGGGACTATCGGCGTTGTGGTAAAATGCAAGGCCGGCAAGCCGGAGGTTTTCAAAACGGAGGAGGTTCAGGCCTTTGTCTTTTCCCTGGCTTTGCACATTGCCGCCTTCAATCCTCTTGCGCTGGAGAGGGCAAGCGTGGATCAGAGCTGGCTTAAAGAGCAGGAGGGCATTTTGCGCGCCCAAATGGAGCTGGACGAAGAGCTTATGAAAAAGCCGCCGAATGTTCTGGAAGGGATTTTCAAAGGCAAGGTGAACAAGTTTTTGTCCGACATCTGTCTTTTGGAACAAAGGTATGTCAAAGACGAAAAACTCACTGTCAAGCAGGCGATCGAAGATTGCGCGAAAAAAGCGGATGCCGGCACTCTTGAAATAAGCGAGTTTGTATACTACAAAGCGGGAAGTTGACCCGCATTTTGCGTAATGAAATGAGGGAGCGCCGGCGGGCATCGGGTTGGCCGCAGTCAGCGCCGCCGGCCGGCGCTTCCTTCAAACGGAGGGATCAATGAAAGAGGTTATTTCCGCAAACGAAGACCGTATGAAAAAAACTACGGCAAATCTGAAAGACGGTTTTGCCTCCCTTAGAACAGGCCGGGCGACACCGGCTCTGTTCGACAAAATTCGCGTGGACAGCTACGGGGAAAAATCGCCTATAAACCAAGTTGCGAACATTTCCGTGCCAGAGGCGCGGCTTGTGGTAATTCAGCCCTGGGACAAAACCATGATCGGCGAAATCGAAAAGGCCATTCGTTCTTCGGAGCTTTCGCTTAACCCGTCCAACGACGGCAAGGTTATACGCATTTCCATTCCGCCCCTTACCGAACAGCGCCGGAAAGAGCTTGTAAAAATGGCAAAAAACCAGGCGGAGGCGGCAAGGGTTGCAATTCGCAATATCCGGCGGGACGGCAACGAAGAGCTTAAAAAAAAGCTCAAAGACGCGGCGATAACCGAAGACGATGAAAGCAAGGGCGCGGCAGAACTGCAAAAACTTACGGATTCTTATGTCGGCCAGGTGAACCAAATCCTGGAAGAAAAAGAAAAAGAAATAATGGAAGTATGATGCACAAGGCAACGGCGGCTCATGTAGGGATTATCATGGACGGGAACGGACGCTGGGCGCAGCAGCGCGGGCTTGCCAGGGCGCAGGGGCACACGGAGGGCCTGAAGGCCGCAAAGCGCATTGTCAAGGCCGCCGCCGACTTGGGCGTTCAGTTCCTCACCCTCTATGTTTTTTCTACGGAAAACTGGAAGCGGGCTGCCGACGAGGTCGGCCCCATAATGGCGCTTCTAAAACAGCATCTTCGCGCCGAGCTTGACTTTTACAGGGAAAACAATTTGCGCATACGCCATGCCGGCGACGCGGGCGGCCTTCCCCCGGACATTCAGTCGGAGCTTGCCGGGGCAATCGAAGATACGAAGGGGTTTAGCGGTATGCAGGTTGTGCTGGCGATTAACTACGGCGGCAGGAACGAAATTGCCCGTGCCGTGCGCCGGCTGTTTGCGGCGGAGGCGGCGCAGCGGGCGGCGCAGGGGGGCGGCGGCGGGTTTTCCGAAGGGGATATTGCCCGTTTTCTGGACAATCCGGATGTCCCCGACCCGGACTTAATCATTAGAAGCGCCGGAGAGTTCCGCACCAGCAATTTCATGCTTTGGCAGTCGGCCTACTCCGAGTATTATGTTTCCCAGAAATTCTGGCCAGACTGGGACAGGGCAGACCTTGAAGCCGCTCTGGAAAGTTTCAGCGGCCGCGCCCGGCCTTTCGGCGGGGCAAGGGCAGGGTAGGGCGGGTATGAGTGTAGTTGTCAAGCGTTTGCTCGTTTTCACAATCGGGGTTCCCTTAGTTGTCGTCTTCGTGCTTTTTCTCCCTTTTGGCAGCAATTTTGCGCTTAACGCGGTTATCACTGTTTTTTCCGCAATAGCGGCTGTCGAGTTTTCGCTGATGCTTAAAACGAAAAATCTTTGCATCGGAAAGCCTGCGGCGGCGGTTCTTGGCGCTTTGGCTCCGCTTTCCGGGGTTGTCATGCTTGTTTTCAACAGCCCTTCGTGGACGGCTCCCTTGTTTTTAATGGCGGGAGCCTGCGCGGTTTTTATATCCTGCGTTTTTACCAGCGAAAAAGATTTTGACGGTATTATTGGCCGCATTGCCGCCGGCATTGCCGTCATGGTTTACCCTGGGGTCTTTCTGTTCTGGCTTGTCATGATGAGCGCGTGGCAAAATGCCGGCATCATCATTCTCATTTTCCTCTTGGTCAATATTGCCTGCGATTCGGCGGCTTGGCTGGCCGGGATGCTTTTTGGCAAGGGCAACAGGGGGGTTGTGGCCGTTAGCCCGAACAAAAGCGTCGCCGGCTTTATCGGCGGGGCTGTAGGTTCGGCCATTATCGGTGTTTCCGCTCTTTTGATTGTCCCTGAGGTTTTTACTCCCCGCTTCGATTCGGTGCCGGTAACTGTTTTGGCTGTGGGGCTTAGTCTTTGCACGGGGGCGGTGGCCGCTGTCGGGGACTTGGTGGAGTCGGCTATCAAGCGCAGTTGCAATTTTAAGGATTCGGGGAGTCTGATGCTGGGGCGCGGCGGGATACTGGATTCCGTGGATTCTATTGCGGTGGCGGCTCCTGTGTTTTTCCTGCTCTACAATGTTTTGTTCATAAACCACCCGTCATGAAAAAGCGCGTTGCGGTGCTTGGGGCTACCGGTTCCATAGGAAAAAGCGCGATTGACATTCTTTCCAAAGACAGGGACTCTTTCGATGTGGTTCTTTTGACGGCGCACAGGGATTTTGCCGCCTTGGAAAGGCTTTCTGCCCTTTGGCCTTCCGCTCTTTGCCTGCTTGCCGGCGGGGAGGGCGGCCGGGAAAGGCTTTTGGCGGCTATATTGCAGGCCGGCGCCGACATTACGATTAACGGTATTGCGGGGGCGGCGGGGTTGGAGCCGTCTTTGGCCGCTATGCAGGGGGGCGGCTCTCTTGCGCTTGCCAACAAGGAAACGATTGTCATGGCGGCTCCGCTTGTTTTTAAGCTGGCGGCGGAAAAAAACGCGGCTGTTATCCCGGTGGATTCCGAACATTCCGCTGTTTTCAACATTCTGAAGGCTCACGGCAGGGAAAATGTCGCAGGCATTATTCTTACGGCTTCCGGCGGGCCTTTCCGCAGGGCGACTCTTGAAGAGATGGAACGGGCTAGTCCGCATGACGCGCTGGCTCACCCGACGTGGAACATGGGGGCGAAGATTTCGATTGACTCGGCGACGATGGCGAACAAGGGGCTGGAGTTAATCGAGGCGGCTTATTTTTTTAATTTGCCGCAGGAAAAAATCGAGGTTACTGTCCACCGGCAGAGTATTGTCCATTCTATGGTGCGGTTTGTCAACGGCGCAATTTACGCCCAATTGTCAAAGCCCGATATGCGCCATCCGATTCACGACGCGCTGTATTGGCCTTCGACTGTGTCTTCTGGCTTGGAGCCTTTGAGTTTCGACAATCTTACTCTTGAGTTTGAAAAGCCCGATTTGCAAAAGTTCCCCATGCTTTCTCTTGCGCGTAACGCCACCGGGGAGGGGGGGCTTTATCCCTGCGCTTACAATGCGGCAAACGAGGTTGCCGTGGAGGCTTTCCTGGCGGAGCGTATCGGTTTTCTGGACATTCCCCGCATTGTCGCCGCAGTTTTGGAAAAAGACTGGAAGTGCGCTCCTTGCGATCTGCCAACCGTGCTGGCCGCCGACAAAGCCGCCCGCCGCGCCGCCCTAACAGCCGGCAGGCTGTGAGGCTTCAGGATGTAGCTACTTGACAATGCGCCTTGCAAGATATATTGTTATTTGTGAGCGGGAAGGACTTCGTAAAAAAGTTAAGGAAAAGCGGCTGGCAGCTTGATCGTATTAGCGGCTCGCATTACATTATGCGTAAGGACGGTATTTGCTTATCCCTACCTGTACATAAAAACGAAGACCTTAAACCGGGCATTCTTAATGGTGATAATCGGAAACAAGGTTGAAATCAAACTTCCAACAACCCAACCGTCTGAGTATGCGCTATGGTCTTTGCGCCGTCGCCCTGCGAAGC
>JGI24700J35501_10930384_pt1 | contig 13513 bp, 10 predicted proteins | sample TergutTh196P1_FD_35501 | JGI IMG/M metagenome (IMG submission 35501) | reverse complement strand
CTAGGGTTCTTCAGTTGTTTGCTGGTTAAGTTAGTGTATATGGGGCTCTGCCCCCACCCCCCCGCTGGGGCCAGCCCCAGACCCCGCCACTTTGAAAAGTGGACAAACTTTAAATTTGGGTTGGGTTTGACGTATGTCATTGGGTTGATTCGCAAGATGAGTGGATAAGTTTTGCCTAACAGGCAAAAAATTTGAAACGATTGGGCAGAATCGAGAGCCACAAAAATAACAAACGAGCGGGTCTGGGGGCGCGCCCCCAGCGGGGTGTGGGGCAGAGCCCCACGGTTTTATGTTTTTAATAAGGAGGATTTTGGATGAGGACTATAAAAAGGGTTGTTAGTTTGGGGCTTTGTGTTGTTTTCGGTCTGGTTTTTTATTGGAATCCGTTTCAGCTGTTGGAGTTTAGAGTGCAGGACGGGGTCTTTCAGCAACCAGGGCTTATAAATGTCGATATAGTTATTATAGGGATAGATGAATGGGCACTAGATCAGGTGGGAACTTTTCCTTGGAGTCGGCAAGTTTGGGCAGATGTTGTGAATATATTAAATACCTATGAAGATGAAAGACCAGCGGTTATAGCGTTCGACGTTTTGTTTGCACAGCATAGTCCTGATCCTTATGCCGATATGGCATTTGTAGAGGCAGTGGCAGCGAGCGATAATGTTGTTTTGGCAATGGCGTTGGATTCGGGGTTCGATTTCGATGCTCTTACTTTGGAGCAAATTGTACTGGGGACAATAGTGTCATTTGATGAACTTAGACCACACGCCGTTCACGGGCTTGTTGATGCTATCCCTGATGCTGATGGGTTCGTTAGAAACGCCCTTTTGCGTATGCCTTTTGAAGGCGGAATGTATTACTCATTTCCTATGGAAATAGCGATGAAATACACAGGGCTTTCTGCCGAGGAATTGATACCTTACTGGACACCTTACGGTTATTTGGATAGCTTTATAAGCTACACGGGTCTTTTGGGAGATTATTTTCAGTTTTCGGTGGCAGACTTGTTTGAAGATTGGTTCGATCCTAGGGAGCTTGCCGATAGGATAGTCTTGATAGGTCCGTGGGCACTCGGTATGATGGACTCCCACGCCGTGCCGATTGAGACCGAAGGTCAGCTAATGTATGGCGTTGAAATTCATGCGAATGTTGTGCAGATGATTTTGGATAATAATTTCAGGGAACGAGTGCAGGAAGAGACGGTAATTCTCATAGCCTTGGCTCTTATGTTGCTTGCAATGCTTTCTGGCGAATTTTTGAGCTTGCGTTATAATTTCCTTGTAACATTGGTTTTGGGCGGCGTGTATTATGTTTTGGCATGGTATTTTTTCAATAATTTCTACGTGCTGCCGATATTGACACCGCTTATAGCCTTGGCTACGCCGTTTTTGTATCATTTGTCGTTTGGTTACGCTATAAATACCATCGAAAAGGCACATATGCGCAATACATTTATGAAATACGTTGACCCAAAACTGGCGGATCAGCTGATAGCAAGCAAGGTTTTGGATAGCAACGAGATAGGCCGCAAAAAAGATATAGCGGTACTATTTGTGGACGTGCGTGGGTTTACGCCGATGACGGAATCCTTAGCTGAACAGCCCGAGATTATTGTGGACACTTTGAACAATTATTTGGAGCTTACGAGTTCGTCCATTTTGAACAACGGAGGCAGTGTGGATAAGTTCATAGGCGATGCGACAATGGGGCTTTTTAATGGCTTTGCTCCTTTGGATGATTATGTATTCCATGCTGTAAAAGCCGCTTACGACATGGTTATAGGTTCAGATGCTGTAAACGAGAAGATAAAGGCGAACACAGGGATTGATTTAGGTTTTGGTATTGGTGTGCATTGCGGCAAGGCGATAGTGGGTAATTTAGGGCCTTCTTTCCGCAAGGATTACACGGCGATAGGCGATGTGGTAAACACTGCTGCTCGTTTGGAGTCCAACGCAAAGCGTTCTCAAGTTATAATCAGCGAAGAGGTATACGAGCAATTAAAGGAGCGTATAAACACAAACTATCTGGGCGAAATCCCCTTAAAAGGTAAATCTTTGCCTGCTAAGGTTTATGAGGTTATTGGTATAAAGACCTTGGGGGCTAGACCTCGAACCCCTGCAAGGGGCTAGCTTCTTGCAGGGGTTCGGAGACACCCCTAAGGTGCATACATCTCCGCAAACCCCCATAATCCTGTTTCAGATTGTACCGCTATCATGCCATTCGATGGATTGCGTACCTGATTAAAAGGCATCTCTGGCGGAATCACTACCTCTCCCAGTATGTTTATGAACCCCCAATAACCTCCCGTAAAAAAACTGTCATCTTGATTCAAGGTAGCACCCACGTTTATAATCGCCAACCCCTCAACAAAAGCACTACCTATCACATTGTGTGCTATGGGTAAAATCTCCCTGCCCGTCAAATCTACAACACCCCAAAATCCCTCGAAAATATGGAAAACTCCCTGACTATGATTGCCCAATCCAATCGCTATCAAACTATCACTCAAAACTCTAACGCTGTCATAGATGGGTGGCAATGTTAGAGCGTTTTCATGGGTGTTAAATATGCCGCTCCTACCATCTATAACATTCGCCTCCTCGGCTATCTGCATATTTACCACAATTTCGACTAACCCGTTGGAAAGTCCAGTGATTCTATCATATGCAATGGGCAAAACAATTTCGCCCGTGGCTAAATGCACAATGCCCCAACTGCCGCTTGCCCAGCCCCATGCACTCTCCTCTTCCCCTATCATCACGGCAACATGGTTTGCACTCCCCGCCAGCCCCATAATCGAATCATATATAATGGGTACCACCAAACTACCGTCTATCGTACTCGCTACACCGTGTAACATATGGGGTAAAGACCCCATGCTAACGACTATGGAATCACCCAAAATAGACCACCCTATTTGGTCGTGGATAAATGGCAGTACCTCCGTGCCGTAAATATCAATGATTCCCCATTGTTCATTTCCCATTTCATCTTGAATACTAGCACCTGCCATAAAAGTGTTGTCGCCATCTTCGACAAAATTTACAATGCCGCGAATCGAGCTAAATCTATTTTCCGCCGTTAATTTGCCGAATTGATTATAGATTCCCCATAAACCGTCGGCACGTACAAAAATCAGATCGGGCGATACTATCTGTATTTCGTCGTATTCAGGAGCTACTATTTGTACTCCCGTATCCAAATTTACAGCCCCCCATTCCCCTGAAGACAGCTGTATTATCGCTATATTTTCGTGGATAAATATATTTCTATGGACGGTGGGTAAAATTATTTCGGCGGTTCGTATATCCATCACACCAGTCTGTGCCAATGGATCGCCAAATTCGCTAGACATATCGACAATTATCATACGCCCAAACTGCGGAAAACTTATTCTAAAATTATCTTCGGCGGATATAATTTCATTACCCGTTTCAATATCAATCAGCGTAAAGATGCCATATGCAGTGTGCGTAAAGGTCAAAATCATTCTCTCTTCCTGTGCAATATCAAAGGTATCCACAGCGTGTACAAACGGCAATACCACCTGACCTCTGTCGTCTATAACACCCCAATAACCCTCTAAGTTAGCGGGTATATAGCGATAATTCATAAAATTATGGCTGACTAAATCGGGGGAATTTGTGCTATATATAAACGGGACAACCTCTTCGCCCGCCTCATTTATCATACCCCACAAAAAATTTTGACCATCTACCGCAATATATGCTATTGCAAGACCGTTCTTGAAATCACTTACCTGGGCGTATATCGGCTCTATCGCCAAACGCCAACTATAATAGGTCGAAACTACCGCCTCTTCAGCCTCATAAATTTCATTCTCTTCAAATTCTTCAGCCTCTGCATAGCTATCTTCATCAGGAGACATGAAAAAATACAGCCCGCCAATTATAAGCAACCCAAACAAGACCGAGACAACAGCCGTTACCCCGATTCTGCCAGGCTTTAGCCTTGCTACAAATTCAGCCACACGAACCATACCCCTTGCAGCCAAATCTTCACGCCCCACAAGCGGCTTTTCCATTAGATGGTCTTGTAACATTGGCGACTCTTGAGGGCTTTCTATTAGATGGTCTTGTAACATTGGCGACTCTCGAGGGCTTTCCATTAGATGGTCTTGTAGCATTGCCGACTCTCGAGGGCTTTCCATTAGATGGTCTTGTAGCATTGCCGACTCTCGAGGGCTTTCCATTAGATGGTCTTGTAACATTGGCGACTCTTGAGGTTTTTTCGCTAGGTGGTCTTGTAACATTGGCGACGGCGACTTTTCAGGTTTTTCCACGAAACGATCTCTTAATGTTGCCGACTCTTGAGTCTTTTTCACTACGGGGTCTCCTAATTTTGGCGGTTGTTGCGGCTCCCTCGCTAGGAAATCTTTTAACATTGGCGGCTCATTCACTGCAGGTTCTTTTGATTTTGGAGATTTTTGAAACACCTCCGCTAGAGGGTTCTTTAATTTTGGAAAATGCAGACCTTCAAACGGTGATTTTTTGAATTTTTCCGCCCTTGGTTGTTTCGATTTTAATGGTTTTTGAGGTTTATGTGCCGAGGCACGCCTTAGAGGGAGCTGAAAGTCGTCTTCTGGAACATTTTCATATGTATGGGAGAATACATCGTCGAATCTTTTGAGTGTTTCTTCATCTGTGTCAGGTCGTTCGCCCGATTCCGCAGGTTTATTGCCGCAAGCTCTGCACGTAGTGTTTGTTAGTAAAATGTTGCCGCATACTTCGCAAGTCATAATAATTAACGCCTCTTGTTGCGTTTGTTAATGCCAGCAATACGTTCGTTCGAGACCTTTTGCCACGCCTTAAATTTTTCTTCAAATGCCGCATTGGGGGTTGAACTAGCGAGAGGGGGCAGAGGATAGTAATCGTCTTCATCTTCGTCTTCATAGTCGTCGAAATCATCATCTCGTTCGACTTGCGGCACATCTTTCATAGACAGTGCTATTTTGCCTGTATTATCGTCCTTGGATAGTACTCGTACATTAACCTCAAGACCTATATCCAACACATCGTCCACACGTTTGACATATCCAGAGGCTATTTGCGATATATGCACAAGCCCTGGATTGGATTCTGGCAAGGAGATTATTGCACCAAAAGGTTTGATTTTTAGCACCTTGCCCGTATAGATATGCCCTACCATAATCCCATTGTCCACATTTACGTCCACGTTTTCAATTTTATCATTAACATCAATCATACAATCACCTATATATCTATTTGCCATTAAAAACATTATAGCACATTATCTGCCCTTTGTCCATAGCAAAATTTCATCCATTATTTTATTAACGCCATCGTTTACCGCAGAATTTTGCATATTTTGGATAAAATCCCTGCGTCTTTCATATAGTAGTATAATAGCGTCATACAGTATATCGGGGGTCATATCCTCCTCTTGCAACACCATTGAATATCGTTGCTTTTCAAAAGAGATGGCATTTAGTATCTGATCGCCCCGACTCACGGATCTTTTTAGCGGGATTAGCAAATTGGGCTTATCCAAAGCCAAAAGCTCAAAGATTGTATTAGCTCCTGCACGAGATATTACCATATCAGATGCAGCTAACAAATGAGGCATTTCATCTTGTGCGTATTCCCAGGGGGCATATCCGATGCGGGCATCTTCTTTTATATTGCCCTTGCCGCACAGATGTATGACATGAAATTTTTCAAGCAATTTCGGTAAAAGTTCAAAGACAACGCTATTAATCGACACAGAGCCTAAAGAGCCGCCCGTTATCATTAATACGGGTTTAGGTGCGATAGTATCAAAGCCGCATAATCGCAATCCCTCCTGTTTACTACCTTTAAACAGGGCTGCACGGATAGGGCTGCCAGTCAAAATTCCTTTTTTACGCGTATAATTCAATGTTTCCGGGAAACTCGTGCATACTCTTTTTGCAAGGGGCATTACTAATCGATTAGCAAGCCCTGGAGTAATGTCAGATTCATGTATAATTACTGGTATTTTCAACAAAAAAGCGGCATACACAACAGGCACTACGACAAAGCCACCTTTTGAAAAGACTATATTTGGCCTGATTTTTTTTAATATCGACACAGAGTCGAACAGGCCTTTTATTATACGGAAAATATCCGTTACATTTTTGAGGTCGAAGTATCGGCGCAATTTACCGCATGATATACCATAATACGGAATCCCAAACTGCGACACAAGTCCACATTCCACTCCATCAAATCCACCCACATAATGAATTTTATAACCTTTTTCTTTCAGGGCATCAAAAAGTGCAATATTAGGCGTAACGTGCCCTGCTGTACCGCCACCAGTCAAAACTATTTTCAAAACATCACCAACTTAAAAAATGATAAAACCGTGGGGGCTCTGCCCCCACACCCCCGCTGGGCTCTGCCCAGACCCGCAAGGGGCTCTGCCCCTTGACCCCGTCACTTTGAAAAGTGGACAAACTTTTAATTTGTTTTTGGATTTCTTTTGCATAGTGGCGGATTTGTAAGGCGTATGGATGCCTTTTTGCCCAATAGCTACAAATTTGAAGTAGTTGGGGAGAATCGAGACCCAAAAAATAACAAACGAGCGGGTCAAGGGGCGCGCCCCTTGCGGGGGTCTGGGGGCTGGCCCCCAGCGGGGTGTGGGGCAGAGCCCCACGGTCTTAGTTCGGTGTTAGTATTAGGGGGTCTATTCCTGTTTTGGCTTGTAGCTTTCGTAGGAAAAGATTGTTGGGGGCTGTGCTTTTTGGGGTTAGAATAATGTATGCCCTGCCCTGCTCCAATTTTTGTATAGCGTTTGTGAATAATTCTTCAGCACTCTCTACCGAACTGTAAATCGCACGCCCCAAAGTCTCCAAAACGGAAAATATATGAGCGTATCCCAAGCCGTCTTGTAATACCACTCTTTGCCTACTGTACTCAACCGTACCCGAATTTGTAATAAACATATAAGGTGTCTTGCAATTTTCCAAAAATTCACAAACCGTTCTTGTCATCGATAAGAGTGTCTCAAATTCGTCCTCTGTCGGTATGTCTTCTGTATTTAACACCACCGTTACGGCAGGATCGATTGTGTAGTCGTGTTTTTTAACCATTGTCTGGGCATATTTGGCAGTCTGTTTCCAACTTATATGCCGCATAGGCTCGTTGCCAGTGTACTCTCTAAAACCTATCGTAAGCACGGGATCTTCTATTATAAATCTATTTACGGATACATCGCCCATAAAGCTACCTAGCATCGTCTTTAATTCAGGCACTTCAGAGGGTTTTGGCGGTATTACCAATTCGTTGAAAAAGGTAAAATCCTTCCTTTCTTCAGAAATCCCCAAAAAACTGCCAACTTTAAGCTCCGCACCACGAAAAAAGTAGCGGCCCCTATTCGATAATGTCGCCTTCAGTTTTCTTGTCAATTTTTGGCGTGGCATAACATAGGCGGTAGAGATTAGCATTGAGTAAGTTTGTGCCATACCATAATGGTATGTGATTACTTCAAAATCGCCGACCAATTTTATATCCTTCGGGAAAATTTCCGTGCTGCTTAAAAACATGATAGGCAATGGCTTACCGTTGGTTATTGTAGTGGTTATAGTAAATTCCTCGCCTGGCTCTGCAAGCCTAACATCTGGGCTAATATTATAGCCGATGCCACTAAATGCGTGTTTTACGGTATATTTATCAAAAAAATAGGCAACTATACACATCGCAATCACGACCGCTACAAGCATAACACCCTCCTTAAATTCTGTCCCATTACCCAACCTTCTCTAGCGGCACCTCGATTGAATCGATTAAATCGACAAATTCTTTGGATATTTTTGAGGCTTGTGAGATAGCACTAGGTATAATCCTGTGTACAAGTACGAAAGGGGCAAGCCTTTTTATGTCCTCTGGGATAACATAATCTCGTCCCGAAAAGGCTGCCATAACCTTCGACGCACGAAACAATGCCAACGCTCCTCTAGTGGATACTCCAAGAGCAAAGCGTGGGTGTTTTCTCGTTGCCTCGATAATATCCATAATATACTCTCCAACCTCGGGGCTTATAAATATTTTCGAAAAACTTGACTTAACCTGCTCCGTTTCAGCCGATGTAACGACTGATTCCAATTCATCTAAAATGACCTGTGTTGGGCGGCCGTTCAAGACGGATAATTCTTCCTTGCGTGTCATATAGCCCAAACTCAGCTTCATAAAAAAACGGTCGATTTGAGCTTCAGGTAAAGGAAAAGTACCATACGATTCCAACGGATTCTGTGTCGCCATTACCATAAAAGGTTCGTCAAGCGTGGTTGTTACTCCATCCACTGTAATTTGCCGCTCTTCCATGGCTTCGAGTAAACTTGACTGTGTTCGAGGCGTGGCTCTATTTATTTCGTCCGCAAGCACTACATTTGAAAAGAGAGGGCCAGGTCTAAATGAAAAGTCTCCCGTTTTCTGATTATAAAAATTTATCCCCGTCAAGTCGGACGGCAGCAAATCGGGCGTAAACTGCACACGCTTAAAATTCCCGCCAATACTTTTTGCAAACGCTCTAAGCAACATCGTTTTACCCGTTCCAGGTGCATCTTCCAAAAGCACGTGTCCCGAGCACACGAATGACACCGTTACCAGCCGTATCATTTCCTCTTTTCCCACTATCACTTTTGACACATTGGCAACTATCTTCTCACAATATTCCTCAAATTTCCCAATTTCAACCATAAGAACCTCCCTTTTTAGACATTAAGACCGTGGGGCTCTGCCCCCAGACCCCCGCCACTTTGAAACTCGACAGTCCACTGGACTGTCTCTGGACAAACTTTAAATTTTTTGCTTTTTGTTGCAGTTTGGTAGCAGCGTGGTGTGGTAGAGTCCCACAGTTTTGAGACAAGTTTATTATACTACATTTATGGGGGGGTTGTAAAATTTGTATAATAACTTTTGTAGATATGGTTGATTGTAGCGGGGTTGATGAGCTTTTTGATTCAAAAATTTTAATTTTTCAAAAAATATGTTGACATTTTTTTGAAAACAGTGTATAGTTATCTTAACGTAAATTTTTTATGAGGTAAAAAAATACATAGAAAGAGGAAGGGACAATGGCTAAAAAACTTAAAATAGGCTACTTGCCTATAATTGACCATTTGATACTTGGCATGACCAAGCATAAAATCGACAATGGTCTGGAAGACACGCCAGACGTTGAGCTAGTGCAAAAGTTTGGTTGGAACGAAGTGGGCGATGCACTGTTGGACGGTAGCATCGATATGGCATTTATGCTCGCTCCATATGCTATGGACTTGTATTATGCCAAAAAGAATATTAAGCTGCTCCTGCTAAGCCATAGGGAGGGTAGCATCGTTGTAACCAACAAACGAGCGAACATCAACAAGATTGAGGATTTTAAGGGGAAAGTGGTGCTTATACCCTATCAACCCTCCATGCATCACGTAATTTTCCATAAATTGCTGCAATCGGCAGGGCTATCCTTGGGTATTGGCAAAGATGTTATGACGGAAGTTGTAGCACCTGGTCAGATACCGATGATGATTGAATATGACCAGGAGGGCATGATTGCTGGTTATATCGTTGCAGAGCCTTTCGGCACGGTTGTTGTAAATGCGGGGCATGGTAACATCTTACATCTATCAAAGGATATTACCCCCGAGCATCTGTGCTGTTGCATAGCTGCAAGAGATGAAGTCATTGCAGAGCATGGCGAAACGGTGCAAGCCCTTATAAATTCATTCGTAAAATCTGGCTTGGAAGTTAGGGCGGACATGGCTAACACCATAAAAATAGCGACCTCTTTCTTGGGTCAGTCGGAAGAAATCATAAAGACTATTTTGGAAGATACAAAAGGTCGTGTAACAACCGATCGTCTAATGCCTGTTTTGGACGAGTTGGAGGCAGCTCAGGTCTACTTGACAGAAACAGTAAATGTACCTGCAATATCGGGTAAAATCGAAATGGACAAATTTGTAGACTTAAGTTTTGCAAAGGCGGCTGGTGCAAAATAGCACTGCCGATAAAAAGCCTGTTTTTACAGGCTTTTTTGTTGCCGAAAAATATTTGTACATATTGCACATATCGCAAAATCATGGAAGTTTGCATATGGAACAGCGGACAAATCCCAAGGCGGTAGACAGCGGCTTATATGACTCTCCAAAAAATATACACAATAGCTGATGGATTCTTTTGAAAAAATATGTTGATTTTTCATCTATCAAAATTTTGAAAAATGGTGTACACTGATTGTAGTCTTTAATATGTGTGAAGACTAGCAACAGGGCAGAGCCCCGTAGTTGTAATCTTTTGAGTGAATGGAGCTTTAGAAATTGGGTTCGATAAATTTTAAAAATTCATATATAAATATGACCTTGCCAATCTCCTTTGTTGAAAAGCATATGCCAAATTGCATACCCGTATATGCTTTGATATATATCTATGGCTTGCGCAACTCGCTTATGGGCGTAGATATGCCATTGCAGGAGCTTGGCGAAATTTTCCATGTCTTGGAGGGCGATGTCGTCAAGGCTTGGCAATTTTGGGAAAATCAGGGTTTAGTCCGTTTAACTCATGTAAACGATGATATTTCTGTCGAATTTTTATCCGCTATCGATGAGGACGTTCCAGTAAAAAAGCCCGATAAGCCCGATAAGGTTGATTTTGCTAGCCAATCGGATTTTTTTGAAAAACCCAAAGAGGTGCATATTTCAGTACGCCCAACCTACGAAATGGATGAATTGCTAAAATATCAGCGAGATTCGCCCATTATTGCGAAATTATTCAAGCATGGCGAGCAGGTTTGGGGGTTTATTACCTATTCTCACATGAATCTACTTTTTTCTTTCTACGACTGGCTAAGATTGCCTGTTGATGTTATAATGTTTCTGATGAGCTATTGTGCAGAGAATGGCACGACCGATTTACGATATTTGGAAAAAACAGCCATCGACTGGGCGGATAGGGGCTTAAAAACCCTGGATTCGGCTAAGAATCATCTGCGAAGCAACGATTCCGTCATGCAGATAATGAGATGTTTTTCGCAAAATCCTACAATCCCTAGCAAAAAGCAACTGGAGCATATAGATAAATGGCTAAATGAATTTGGTATGCCAGTGGAGCTTGTTCTGGATGCCTGTGATAGATCGGCTATGAAAAGCGGCACGGCACGTATGGATTATGTGGACGGCATACTGTACAAATGGCATGAAAAAGGCATTTACACGATGGAAGAGGTAGATGCGGCAGATGCGGAATGGAAAGCAAAACAAGAGAGCGAGGCAAAGACAGAAGCCCATCCCGTTCGGCGTAATCGTTTCTCCAACTTTACGCCACGGGAACGAGACTATGATGAACTTGAGCGTATTGAACATGAACGCATAAGAAAGAGTGTAGGGCTATGAGTTATATTTCCAGTGAAATTTTCAAAGAGTACGAAGAAGACAGGCAACGGGCAAAGCTGCTTTTGGAAAAACGACGAAATCGTCTATATGAAAAATTGCCCCAAATCAAGGAAATCGATTTGGAAATATCTCGATTGGGTAGACTTGCCGTGCGCGGCATAATAAATGGTAGCGTCAACCCTGAAGTCATAGTGGCAGATTCACGCAGGATTAGCAATCGTCTAAATAAAGAGCGTGAACTCATTCTGTTGGAGAACAATATTACAGAGGCATACTTTGATGAGGTATATCGTTGCAATATTTGCCAAGATACGGGATATGTGAAAAATTCCGCCAAATGTGCGTGTTTGGTGCAACGCATCATAGAGAAGCATTATAATCTGTCTAATTTGCGAGATTCGGACGAAAGTTTTGATAGTTTTAAGCTATCGTATTACAGCGAAAAGGTCAATCCAAAGAGCAAAATATCACCGTATGAAAGTATGCGAATAGCCTTGCATAAGACACAGGACTTTGCAAAAAAATTCGGCAAAACCTTTGAAAATCTGCTGATTTACGGCGAAACGGGGATTGGAAAGACATTTCTGTGTAAAAGTATTGCAAAAGAGGTGCTAAAGGCGGGCTACGCTGTGCTATATACTACTGCCCCCAATATGTTTAGCAATATGGAGGACTATAAGTTTAACCGTGTCGAGGCACAGTCAAATTATTTGCAGATTGAGTTTATAAACAGCGTGGATTTATTGGTTATAGACGACTTGGGGGCGGAATTTCACACATTATTCACAAGCTCAACCCTCTTTAACATAATAAACGAACGCCTATTAAATAAAAAGCCAACCGTAATTTCCACCAACCTAGCACGCAAAGACCTTGAAAAAATGTACTCGGATAGAGTGGTTTCAAGGTTTTGGGGGGAATACGATATGTTACGCTGTGTTGGCGAGGATATAAGGATTAAGAAAAAGGAGATGTTGAAATGATGAAAAAAGTATTAGGATTTGCACTATTGCTAAGTTTGGCATTTGGTGTGATGGTACAGGCAGCGGAAGAGGCAGCGGAGATAGACGAGATACAATACGTTACGGCACTGCGAGGGGCGTTACGGGATTTGCCCGCTCTTTTGGCTATTGAGGACAGCATAAACAGCCTCACAGAGGCACGAGATAATCTGCAGGGGATTTTGATTTTACGCAGACAAGCGGGTACGCATTTATTGGACGGCGGTTTGGGCGAACTCGAGGCACAAATAGCCGATTTGAGTGCCAATATCAACAATATGCGGGCGATTCAGACGATAACCAGGCTCGGCACGGAATTTTCCTTGCGAAACAGCATCGTAACAATCAACAATGCACTACTGGACATCTATCTGCTAGAGAGAACGATAGAGCAATATCAGCGGGATTTAAGCACCGCAAATTTACGACTTAATGCGGGGCTTATCAGCGACAGCGATCTTCGCAGCACCGAACTTGCATTACAGCAACGAGAATCGAGTTTGGTTTCCTTACGCATTTCTTTGGAGACGGAGTATCAGAATCTAAACCGCATATTGCAACGCAATGCGACCACGCCGATACAGGTAGTTGTGGAGAAAGAGCTCATTGAGTTGCCTACGAATTTGGATGAATTTGTGAGGCAGACATTACGCACACAGCCAAACATACGGCAGCAAGAAATAACATTTGACAGAGCCAGGTCGGCAGTATCAGCCGTACACCCGATGGATCCGCAGCGTACATCTTTAGAACGTGCTCGCAATCAGGCTGAACGTGAGTTGCTGGACACAAGACGTGCCACTGAGCTTGCGATGCGAAACCAACACAACACACTTGAGATATTATTAATAAACCACGAGTCATTAGAAATAGATTTGGCACGGGCATTAGAGCGTGTAGAGACGGTAGAGGCAAATCAAAGGGCAGGTTTTGCGACTCTACTAGACATAGAAGCGGCAAGATTAGCTGTTCTAAGTGCCGAAATCGCAATAGAAAGAAACTTCAACAATCTCTGGAATCTACAATTCACACTCAAAAACCCCTTCCTACTCACACGTTAAGACCGTGGGGGCTCTGCCCCCACACCCCGCAAGGGGCTCTGCCCCTTGACCCCGCCACTTTGAAA
>JGI24700J35501_10930385_pt1 | contig 13517 bp, 7 predicted proteins | sample TergutTh196P1_FD_35501 | JGI IMG/M metagenome (IMG submission 35501) | reverse complement strand
TCTCTCTCTCTCTCTGTCTGTCTGTCTCTCTCTCTCTCTCTCTCTCTCTCTCTCTCTCTCTTTCTGTCACACACAAACGTGCGCGTGCGAGAGGGGAATAAAGTTAAGGGGAAATTCAGGGCATTTTGATTTAAACATGTCACTGGGTATTGTGAGGGTAGTGAATTCAGGGATGTTAAGGAGGTCTGGACATTTTGTTGGTTGGGAAGGCAAGAAATTTGTGTGGATTTGTGGTAAGGAAATGGCTTGGAAGGTGAATTTAGCTCTGTCCTGGGAGTTTTATGCCCTTTTAACCTAAAGTGTCACTCCTGGAGTGTGAATGTTTATAAGAATGAATAAGTTGTGGGACAGTAATATTAAAAGGGATTTAAGAGAAATAATGGGTTGGGAGAGTGGGAGGTGACTGGAACAGGCTCAGGGTTGTGCCCAGTGGCGTACTTTTGTATTCTGTGGATCCTTTATTTTCCACTTCCATATTTGTATGCAAGATTTTTATTTTTTAATTGCCCGTATGTTTCAGGAAAGGCTGAACAACTGTATTACAAAATCAATGTGACTTGTTCCTCCTCTGGGAAGGAATTTTAATTTGTTTGCCAAAGATTCACCATCTCTGCAGTCCATATTTATTTACAAAATAGACTGTCCAATCACTTGATATTTGCCCTTGATTGAAAATTCCATGTATATGGTGTATATAATCTTTATATGCCACACATTCATGAAACTGCTTATAAGAAAATTATATAGTTTGGCAGTAGCAGATAGATTAATCTTCAGTATCAGAGATTGTCGATTGCTATGTTTATCTGCACCCTGTAGTTGTAAGCAGAAAACTGTGAAGGAGTGATGGGGTAGGTAAATCTCAAAGTAAGACTTCATGATTTGGTTTAGTGTTTTGTTTTAAATCATGGAAACTGGTAAAGGAGTTCATACTGTTTTGGCATGTTTGTATGTGTCTGGCAGCTGATACTGAAGAGGTTAAATATATGTGGCTAAACTAGTTAAATTTGGTGTAATATGTTAGGATTGTGCCATTTATTAAACTACTGAAACATTTTTATGATGACTGTGTTTTCTGGTTATGTTTTGTACTTGTAATATGTCTGAGCCATACTAATACAAGTTTTTCTCTTTTCTGTCTCCAAACCTTTCACCCTGTCTGTCATGTGTTCCATTCATACCTTGCTCTTTTGTTTAACACCATGCTTGGTTCTTATTTTTTGTTGGTGCAGTCCTGAACTTTCTCCTTACAGACCGCTGGATGCTCCTCATGCACCCCAGACTATGGTGATACATGAAGGTAAGTTGTAAGGAATTGTTGTTAAATGATTGTCTCTAAAGAAATATAGTTATTATATGTTAAAGAAATTCTTAGGAAACCAGCTATAATAATGTTACTTTTTGGTTCAGGCTTTAAGGAGTATGGGAACTGGGTCTTCAGTAACTGTTTATCAAAAGTGTGAATACATTTTATCATGACTTCTGTGAGTCAAAAAATAGTTGTCCAGAACAGAATCTTTAAAAGGAATTGATGTATTACATAATTTCGATTTTCATGAGATGCAGCACTAGAACAAAGTGAAGATGTGTTTTTGAGTGCAAACTTCATATGACACTGCATAATGAATTGCCATATGTACCTGAATATGAAATGAGAATTTTTTGTAATTCAGCATCAAATAAATGGAGGTAACCTTAAAGTTCCAAATGTTATAGAGATATTTTCTTGAAAATTGAAGATAGTGAAGGGGTGTCACCTTATTTGGGTAGATGTAGTATTCGTAAGTCTCTCTCATACTTTTTTCTTTTAACATAGCTTTATACATTATTATCATTTGTCATGTTATTTCTGTTCCATTATTTAAAGTTTTTATCTGGATCAGGAGTTAACTCTTTACAAACAGGTCCTTCATCAAGTGGGGCCCCAAATAGGCCTCTCCCTCCCACACCAGATGAGGAAGAGAGTGGGGATCGAACACTTGTGATGAAACGGGTAAGTACCAGGAGTCATGTCTTTTGCTGTCTCTTGGGTTACAAAGTGACATGTCACATGAGTTTCTGGTTCTTTTGCTGTTGACAGGAGGTAACATGGACAGGGTTTAAAGTTAAGTCTTACCTTCATTTCCACTCAAAGTGAGTATAAGTGGCTCATCTGCCCACTGCAGCTAAAGACAAATCTCCCATGTGAAAATATAACTCTTTACCAGTAACAGGAGGTTTTGATCATTGCAAATCACAGAGGATGCAGGACATGAGACTTTCAGCTCATCAAGATGCATCCTTGAACTAATATGACCAAAACTTTTACAATTATAATCAAAATGTTCAGGTAATAAGGATGTTATTTATTTAGGAATTTAAGTTGGTGTGGTAATTCTGAAGAACTGAGAGCCAGGGGCCCACCCAATCAAAATTTAAAAAAAACACAGGTTTTGTAAGCTTGATGATATTGAACATTATATGTGATTTACCCTTCAGCAGAAATCAGCTGCTGAAATCGGCTGGTGACTAGTACATCTTAAATTTTGAAAAATAAAATAAAACACTTGGGACGTCTTAGATGAAATTTAAAAAATGGAGATTAGACATGGTGATTTAAACTAGGTAGTCAGTCACTGAACATGTAATTATATTTGTTGGTATATAAATGCAGTTACTAACAGTGTTATGTTACAGTTATTCTTATGACATTTTTTATAACATGAATTGTAGCCTCAGGGTCAGGGCCCCCCCATCCCTCGAGCAAAAAACTCTGGGTGAGCACCTACTCAGAACAAAACATTAGTATAGAGTTACAGCTCAGAGGGCATACAATTTTCTTTTACTGTCACTGGTTTCAGAGGCTACAGTAGGCAAAACTGCATAAAAATTCAAGCAACAATTGGTTATTTAGCAGAGTATTTTGTGTGTGCAGAGTATAACATTGGTCACAAAACGATAAGTAGGCTGTTTAATTTTTCATGCCATGATTCACAGTCATAGGATTGGAGTAGAAGGTTCATATTTTAATCTTTTAAGAATACTAAATATCATTAATGGAATGTGTTAAAAGCTGGTCATGTGAAGGTTGCCCTGATTTGTTATAATGTACTGAGTATGTGGTGAGGTGACATGTGACATGTAACCTAATGCAGTGAGTTGATGAGAAGACACCAAGGGAGTAATAGTTTGTCATCCCATGAGTGATGACTGTGAATTGTGTTTCAGCAGGTAACTTGTTCTTTGATGCTGAATCAGATTTAGTGCTGCACAGTAGTGATAATACATTATGAACATTGCTCTGCTTTTGATGCACCAAACAGGTGGTAGATCTGTCTGTGCTCCTGAAGTTAGCAAAATGTTTTTCCTATCCCTGCAGACTGGGGAATAAGTCATGATTTAAAATGTGATTAGTAATTGGGATTGATTAAAAGTTAATCAGTTGTCTCACATCAAGATGATTTTTGAATGTGCATACCATAATGATAACTTAGTGATAACTTAGTTCACAAATGCTGTGGTGCAAAATCAGTCACTGCACTAAGAAAGAAAGAATAAAGCACGTATTTATGTGGCAACCTGTAATTTTTATTGTACAGTGGTGTCCTCTATTTCAAGAAACTTCTTCCTCAAAGATATTCAGATTTTTTTTTTAATACTGCATATGAGTATTTGCACTCCTCCCAGTAATTCCTGATGATGGAGTTGGAGGCCTTGTCTGAATCAGAAATTCCTTCCATAATGATATAGCTGAATGTCCAAGCAGATGTCATTGCATTATGAAAGCTTCAAATATTGCACACTGCAACTAATACACCAGCTATGTTTGGGTCCAGGTTTTAAATTGGGCCCACAGTAGTTAGTTAATTATTATTGCAGTCCTGGGTTTACTGCTTGACACAGTTATTGAAGTATTTAAATTGGTAGTTTTTGGTTCTAGTCCCGTGAGGTGGTATGGCATTTCTCATGATTGCATTATGCATATGATCAAGGAACTACCCACTGAATAGCATTCACTTCGTATGGAGTCAGTTGTGTATACTTAAAAAACACATAGTAGTTTGCTTCAAAGCAAAGATTGCAGATTTGTTTGCCCTCGCTTTGCAGAACTATTTAACAGTTAAGCTTAAAATTTAGCATGATTTGTATGTAGTGCTCGTCTGTGATGTAGTACTCTTTGGTCTTAGTTTTCAAATATGTACTGTATTTCTTCTTTATTTTGTTTAGGTGTTTTTGATGTGGAATGCAGTCTATATCAAAATTTGTTTAGGTGTTTTTGATGTGGAATGTAGTCTATATCAAAATTCTGTGTTCGTATTTCATGTTTGTTTTTCAAACTGAAATTTTAATGCTATATTTCTTTGGTTGATATTGAGTATGGCTGCTTGTTATGCATAATATAAACATGAGAATTATCATCAGTGTGTTACAGACACAAAGAGGGTACTCACAGTGAAGAGTTGTATGTATGTTTATGGATTAGGAGTTTTTCAAAATTGATGCTTTGAAGTGAACATAATCCTTGTCCAGTCAGTCAAAATTTTTCTTACAACTTGAGAATTCATTATTGCCATTCTTGTGTAGTCATTTATTGCAGTAATGTGGATATGCAATACCAACTTGTCTGCACAGAAATAAAGAAGGCTCCTCAGTGCTGTATGCAGTATTACTTATGTCTGTCATAGGAATTATTGGAGCATACTTAAAAAAATTGCCATATCATGGCAGAAATGGAACCTGTGGTCACATCATTTAAAATCATAGGCTATGTTATTGTTTTAAAGCATACTTTTAAGAAAAATGAAACACCCAGTGCACTGAATAATTTTAGCCATGATGTGCTGTAGGTCTGGCAGAGTGTATGTACCTGTGTTGGTACACAAGAAGTTCATCAAGTTTTTGTGCTTAGAAAATTTTGTTTCTTTTTTTGTACATTTATATTTTACATTTTCCATTATTGATAATTATAGGCCCATCTTCATCCTTCCCTGTTGACACAAAATTTTGTGAAAATTGGTTTGTTGTTTCAAAAATTGAAATGCATCATACACTGGTAGCCTGGTGGTCTCATAAGACCATCTGTCCTCAAAATAGGAAAGTAGGCAGAAAAATAATAAAATTAATCTGTGAGTATAATGGCATTGACAGTGAAATTTTCCAGCATCATTGGTTGATAAGATCAACCATTATCACAAAGCATGAGAGAGTTACAGCAACAGAGATGTTCATGCGACAGACAAATGCAATTATTTTCAGTTTTGTTGCAACTCAGATGAAATTTCATGGAATGGTAATTGATGAGTGCAGCCATGCAATGCAGTGTGTGAAGTGTATAAAAAAATTCTTACAATTTGAAAATATGATTTTCATTGTTGAAAGTGTGTAGTTCATTTTGAAGTTTAGTTAATACTGTTCATAATTATTATCTTGGAAATACCGTGAACCATGGATTTTATGTATCTGGAGGGACCAAAGGGAATGAATGTAAAATCAAGGAAATTAAAGTATATGTAGCTGTTGGATTTCAACGTGCTAAGTTAATACTGTGGTACGTTAGAATTTAATCTAACTGACACTTCCCTTCCAGCCCTTTAGCATTTCCTTTGGTACAGAAACCTGGGCATTTTTGACATATTTTTACATGCAACCCAAACCCGAGTTCTAGCCATGAATGTTATAATTCATACACGAATATATAAAGATGAGCTGTGCTTAGGTGTGGGCCATGTAGACAGTTGGGAGAGCCCGTGTCTCACTTGGGTTTAGGCTTAAAAGCGTTAAATATATTCGATTAGAAATATATTCTAATTTACTTCTTCCACTAGTCCATTAAAGTAATTTGCCCAGTTCCTACTTTTTGAATGAACCCCATATATCTTATTCTCAGCGTAGCCATCATGTACTCATTCTGTACGTGTAGTGGACATTTTTCTGCATCAACATTGTGCACAGCGGAGGTAACCTGGCTTTGCCATCAACATTGGTCTGGTCAATGCTACTGTGTTATAATAACAGATCAGTGTCAGTAGCTCAGCCAGGTTACTTTACACAATGTATGGTGCGTATGACACAAAGACACTTGAGGAAGTAGGAAATTGTAACTGAAAATCACTTTTCCCCCCTTATTTTCAATAAAGGTCTTCAAAACCCCAGTAACATACCAGTCTGTGCTCAGTTTGAGTGTATGATTGAGGAACTGGATAGGAAGTACAGATATATACTCAAGGAAAGCCTGATGCTGCAAATGTAGATAATAATTGGGTTTGAGTCCTTTTGGTCCCGATGCACTTAGGCCTTTAGATGCATCCTTTGTGCCCCACAATCTGATGCCAAGCCATGAGAGCCGTGTTCCTTTACTAAAGTCCCAGATTGCCACCAGACTTAGGCTGTTTAACATCCTCTGGGTCCAAGAGAAAGGACCGCAGTTATGTATGCGTGAATGAAGCCAGAGCTTTCACACTCACACAAAACATGGGCTGAGGTTTCTTCCTCTGCTCCACGCCTACGTACTGTCTATTGGTCAGCTCCATTTAGTAAAAATGTCTTCTTGGGATGTTATTTGCAATAAAGAGGCCAGTAACAACCCTGGATTGTGTCCTGTTAAAGGACAGTTGTCTGGTATTTACAGTCAGTCTAAGGCCTGAAATCAGTTTCCAAGCCAGTTTCTGGGTGCTGATAAGACATAGCTTTCAGAGTTCTGAGTAAAAGAGCCCTTCCTCCAAGTTTCCCTCACAGAGTTCCCATAGAGATAGAGACACTGTATACAGAGCACCCTTTTACTGTCTCTCAAAGTCTCCAGTTAACGAACCCTCCTTCAGGTTCCCCCACAGAGAAAGTCTGATGTTGGTTTTATCAACAATTTTGCGGAACCAATAAAGTGTGCATCAAATCAAGGATGACGTAGATTCAAGGAACACAGAATCCTGGTTTCACTGTATATCTTAAAACCTTTCACCTGTTTGTGTTTACTAGTATATTAGGAAGCTGTCATTATTTCTAAGTCCTTTTTCTGCATCCTTTTCATTTGTTGTCATATTAATTCAGTTTTGAGTGGGTGCATGTGCAGTGGGCACTAGAAGGATGTAATAGGTATGGTGCTTATGTGGTGAACAATACATTACTCTTTCACAGTCAGTTTCTTGCACTTTTTTCTTTATTTTTTTCTTTTCTTTTTTTGCATTTGGTTAAAAACTACATGAGACCAGATGGTTTAGGTTTAATTTAGTCTTTGTGACATGTTGATTCGTAGTTAATGACCTCGTACAATAGATCACGCATGCTGTATACAAAAGTTTGTTGTAACTATGGATTCACAGATGTTGCGGAACTAAAGCACAGGTCTTCCTCCATAATTTTGTTCATGTGTATGTAGATGGACACATGTCATCTGAAAAAGACTATGGTTTGTTCTAGCAGTATCATTGTCCTTCATTTTGATGTTCTTTTTGCCTTACTCACTATCATTTGTGTTGTGCATTAACTTGGCATGGCATCATTTGGTAATTCACTTGGGCAGGAATTGGCAGACTCATAGTGCTTCATAAGCTTTTACTCTGTATTATTTGTGGTCTCTGTAATTTTTAATCAAAATTTACAGCTTCATCACCTTGTTTTCTTGTAAATATTGTTCAAGGTGGTGTAACTGTTCTTCATTTTTTCAAAGGTATAGTGTCCGGTTAATATGTAGGTTAGTTGTGAACTTATTTTCTTGTTATTTAATTTCCACTTTGGCTCACTTTTATGTTGTCATTGTGATTTCCATATACTGTTTTCATATGGATAAAGCAGAAAGAAGCCTCAGCACCCTCACAACAGCAGAACCGGAATGCAGAATTTGATGAGCAGTTGCTACTTAAGGACTGGGACTTCGCTCAGTTCTTTCAAGGTTTCAGTGAACGTTTGGACAAGATGAAGTTGGAAACAGATAATTCTGAAGCAAATGAAAATAGTGGAAGTCCAGTGAAAGTCCCACAGTGCAGTAGTAACAGTCAGGATACAAGTGCCAACAAGAAGAGTAGTGGAATACCTGCTGAAAAAAAGAATCAGCAAAATCGTGGAATTGGTTCTGCTAAAAAGAACAGCAGTAAAGAAGTATTTGCTTCAACAGCAGTTAGTCAAAAGGACGTTTTACTCTATCACCGCCGAAATGAATCAGATTCAAGGATAACTGGACCCTATGGTGGTTTCAGACGAGAGAACTCGGATTTTTTCCCAGCCTCGTCCCGACATTCAGCCGTATTACTAGAGTCAAAGAATAATTCAAGTTCTGGGAGTGGAGTTGGTGGTATAATGTTTTCAGGAAATGGCCGCCGTGGTTCAGATATTGCTGGTGGGATATCTGCGTTGTCAGGTCTGAACATCCTTGGTGTGGGAAGAAAGGGAGGGGGCAGTTCAGGTGGAAAGAGTGGAGAACCCATACTCACTGATTTCAGTCTTAATAAAGCTGCCAATGAACGTGCTTCTGCTATTCTGGATCATCCTGTGAGACCACGCAGGGAGAAAACGGAGGGTGACATTATCCTTCTCAGGAACCGACAGGAACTTCGAGATGAACTGCAGGCAAGACGACTGGACATGGAGCAGAGGTTCTGTCGGGAGGCCGAACGAATGCGGAGACGCAACAGCCGGCCATTTGTGGATGTGGGAAGCAGCAGTAATATTGCCTCATTGACGTCCTCTGAGTTTGGTGGTGCAGGTACAGGAGGGAGGGAGGAGTACAGCCTGCGACAGGTTAGTGCGGGTCAAGTTGAGAGGAGAGATTGTCATGTCGCATTGGTTGAGACCAGTAATAGACAAATGAAGAAAAGGCATGCCACGTTTGGTACATTTAGTGTAGGTTTTTACATATTGCTACTTCTGATTCTATTCCTTTTCGGTGCCTTCAGAATGACTTTTAATTCTACACAGTTAGTGTCTGTATCAGTTGCTTGAATAGTTTTATTGTAGTGTACAGGGTACACCCACTGAAGTTGGATAGACTGTATTATTTAAAATATTTCAGGATCAGTATAAATATTGGCATTATGCTTTCTAAGCCATTTTCAAATTCTGTTTTTGTATCTTTAGCCTGTGTCCCCAGCTAGTTGAGGGAACATTGGACAGTGGGAAGAAAGCTTGTAAATTGTTCTAGTAAAATCTGTCGTGTTAGGAATGTAGTCACACTTTCTGAATGAAATTTATTAAATCATGAGAATATCAGAATATGCGAAACCTGTTTTTCATAATTTGTCAAAGTAACTTTACTACTTTAACTCATGAATGTTTGTTTTATAAACATCATTCAGTGCTTGAAGAATTTTAGGCCAGTGCGCATCTTCATTGTAAGGTGGGGAAGTAACTAAGCAGTATCCCTCTGCAGTTGTGTGTGTTGTTCTTCCTTACCATGTGTTGTTTTTGTGATGTGCAGAACCAAACTAACTCTTTACTTCTTGCAAGAAAAGCATGACATGAGACACACCAACTTTGTAAAACAGTACTCATCTTCTTTGACTGCATTGTGTGATGCTGAAAATGAACTTCATGCATAAAGGGATTACATTGTGTGAAAATGTGTACTAACCAAAACTGGAAGGATAGGTAAGATGATTTTACATCACATTCTGCAAGCTGCGGATGTAACACCTGGATTGGGTGAATTGTTGCATCATCGTACAGCTGTTCTGATTGTTATGTGACAGCACGAGAATGGCCGTTCTGAACACTTGCTTGGCAGAGAATACAGTAAAGTCAGGCACATTGTATATCTCTGTGATATGCTTCACTGTTCATTGCTTACAATGAAAGCACATGCTTTGATCACTGCCCAGCTTACAGTTGAAGACTTACCCACAACTTTCAGAGCAAGAGAACTGAACTGAATTGAGGTTATTAGGTGCATGACAAGTTCAGGAATGTACTGTTTGAAAAGACTTACCTCTTCCAGTACAAGTAATGAACTGGACAGTCTCCTGTGTCAAAAATAATGGCAACTTTGAAAGCTGTGCCCAACGTAAAGAAGTATTGGAGACTTCACTGCATGACAGTGGTGTATCTGAAGATAATGGTGAGTCAGATGAGCAAGTGGAACAGAATTGTTAATAAATAAGTTCCAGCAGATGTAGTTGAAAGAAGAATGCAGCATGCAACAGTTTTGAGAACCGCTGTAGTGGCAGCTTTTAACAATTCAAGTAAATCAGCATGTCAGGATTCATCATCATTTCCTCACCTTGTTTAGCATGGACGAAGCAAGTGTGCTGTCTGCAATTGGGTTTCACTGCACTTATATTTGAATAGGGAATTATGTGTTTTTGTTTTTGTCTGGTTTTTATGTCCTCTTCTGTTTCATTCTTTTCGTCTTTATGTGACACTCTTCTAACATTATGAACTTGACTATAAACATGATTTCTTGCAAGTGACTGCTTTTGCTGTAATATATGAGCTTCATAAATAGAAGATATGTAAACACAATCAGTTAGTGATTTTGCTTTTTACCGTTAGGCATGTGAATGAGGTGTATGTGAAGATGCCAATTTGCCTTTAACTGTGTTCTTTACAACTGGTTTGGCTGTTGGGCTGCAAGCTGAACTTGGGTTTGTTATACATGCCCCTAAAATCAAAATTTGCCCACATCTCTTTTCACCTCATTATGCTTACCCACTTTTGCCAATGTAAAAAGTATGTTTTCTTCTTGTCACTTTTTCATTCACAAGCTAATGGAAGCATTGCTTTGTTAAGCCTGTTTTGTGGTGGGACGTGTGTAATTAATACAAAAACTGACTAACTCTGACTGTACTGTGTGCAGTGTTTAACGTATTTATTTTAAAATTTGTACTTTCCCAACAATAATAATTTAGATTGTGGTATTTTGGGTTATGATGGCATTTATTGTTGTACATGATTACCCAAATTTAAGAAGGACCTAGGAGATGTAAGCAGCACATTTCTCTGTGTTGTTTATAAACATCTACAAGACTGCATAGTGTGGTAAACGAGAAGCCCAAAATTTAAATTTATTTTAATCTTTTATATTCTTTTAAACATGAGGTTTTAGAATAGAATATTTAGTTGGCTTGACGTTCCAACATTACTAATGGGCACCATTAACTGTGTAGTGGCTAAACAAGAATGATGGTAATGTGTTGATTTATTCTTGGTTTCTTTAATGATGATGTTTGAAGTGCATGGGTCTAGTAATGTGTAGCAGTAAAGCAATCATTATTCTGTCATAGGGTTTTAGTGCACTACATTAAGAATTTATACTGTTTGGTTTATTTCCCTTGTATCTTGTTTTATCCCACTTCTAATATTAAATAAATAGAAATGTTTACTTATTTATCTGAACATGACTCTTAGCCTAACATATTTATATTCTGCTTAACTAACTACTGAATTGGCATGGGAACTGTGTAAAGTGCTGAATTCTCAAGATCTTCATGTCATGTACTTAGTGCAAATACTAGCACGTTGTATAGTAGTAAACATTGAAAATAAATTACTTGTGAGAGGTGGTCAGGAAGTAGTATGTCTGAATAGAAGCTGAATGACTCAGCATGTTTTTATTAGATTTATTTCCATTTTTATAATTATTTATGTATTTTTATTTATTCATTATTTTTTATTTTACAAGGGAAGTGGAGTGTGTTTTTTAATGATACTATTTGCTAAGATTGTACAGTGTTGTTGACAGATGAGTGAATGAGTATGGGTCATGGATGGAATAATATTGATTGGAAAACCAAAGCATTTTGGGAATAACCTGTGCCAATGCCCCTTTATCCAGGACCAGCCTTGATTTAACTCACATGTGTTTCATTAAGTAGTTATTAGAGCAAAAAATGTTGACAATGAAAGTGGTAAAGAAAAATGAAACACACTTTTTATACCCAGTACACATTGCCCATAAGATTTTTGGTTTTCTTGATAATAAACAAAAGAGATGAACATGCCAGAATTGCTGTGCTCTGTGTGTGTGTGTGTGTGTGCATTTTCAGTCTTGTCATTGTCTGGGAACAGAAGAGTAGCATGGTATTGGGACCTTTGTTTCAGTCCCTAATTCTTTTACTGCTGGAATGTTCATACCCTTGATCCCACAGTGTTTGACAGTTGGAGTCAACAGGCATCCCCTGTGATATTTTCATCATGCTACAAATGAGTCTGCAGCATACATTTTAGAGTTTCATTTTGTCAGTTTTATTTGTATTTAATACCAGACAGAAGAAATGTTTCTGGCCATTCAGATTATGTTAGACACCTGCAAATAAATTAACCATTTGTGCTTCGTTGAGATCATATTATGCTGATACTCCATAAATTAATTTTTGTTACAAGAAAAATGTTTTCCTGTTTTAATTTACTTTTTTATGTTTAACTTTTAAATGTTCAGTCTTTTGCTAAACATGTAAGTAGTTTTGTAACTATATTCCTTTATTTCTTTCTGTTTATTTGGTTAAGGGGCCTGCAGGCAGTGGAAATGAGTTTTGTTTTATTCTTTTTATATGTCTGGAACATGCTGAATTCCACCTTAATTGGCTATACACATAAAGTGTTTATTTTTTTATTGTGTGATTTCTGAAAGTCCTGTAATATCGATTTAATTATTTTCCATACCATCAGAAGTTTTCAAACTTGCAAACGCAGTATTACTCATTAACCTCTCTATCAAACTTCAGGGCTTCAAATTTGCTATCTAGTAAACAGGAATTGATGGTAAGATCAGATGTCTAATTTTTTCAGGTTTGTGCTTATTGTATCTGTTTCACCTTCTTATGTCATCAGCCTTCCACATACCATGTTCATTGGCTTGCCTGTTTCAGTTCTTATGCTGTCATTATGGTGTGGAGAAGTTGATGGGTTTTGTTATTGTCTTCCATATTTTCACTTTGTTTTTCTCTCTCCTCATTGGTTCTCTTTCCTTGGATCTGTTGTCATGTATTTGTGAAGTACTTTTCTGTTCAATTATGTGCTGTTAATTTCTTTTACTTATACTGATGAAATTGGAAGCCTTTCAAACATTTAACAGTTAGGTACAATTTTATTGTAGAATTAATTTTTAAAGTTCTGATGAACCCAAAGTTTGTAGTTGGATCATCAGCTCACACTGGTGTTGTAAATCCAAACACTTAAAGTTGTAACTTACTGTTGCGGCAGAACCGGGAAGATCGACGTGGTGATTTCCACCGCATGGACTCATCACCAGGTCAACTTGGAACACCTGGGTCTCGCACAAGCTCAGTTTTGCCAGACTTACTTACACAGGTAAGTGATGTACTCTGCAAATTTCAAACATTATATATGATTGATTCTGATAGCCTGTTTTGTTCAATTTATGGTGGGAAAAGTATGGGCATTTCATGCAGAACATACTGCCCACACAGCTAATAATTCAAACAGTGCATTAGGTTTTGGTGAACAGGAGGTGACCAATTGATTTAAAGCCATGTGACCTTCTTATGGAGTGCATGAAAAGATAATTTCTTTGTAAATAAACCTCATTTACTGCAAGAACTGAAAGAATTGCACATACATACGTACATATATATATACATACATACATACATACA
>JGI24700J35501_10930387_pt1 | contig 13542 bp, 7 predicted proteins | sample TergutTh196P1_FD_35501 | JGI IMG/M metagenome (IMG submission 35501) | reverse complement strand
TGTGTGTGAGTGTATGTGTGTGTTGTGTGTGTGTGATGTGTGTGTGTGTGTGTGTGTGTGTGTGGCAGAGAGAGAGAGAGAGAAAGAGAAATAATGAAATGACTGAGTAAATACCAAATAATCTTCAGTTCTGGAGGATCCTCTAAAAGCGCGTGATGTATCTATGACAGCTAGAGACATATTCACAGTCAACCACTAGAACTGTGTAACATTGACTGAACCTTACCTGGTCGCCTGGTGCTGAAACAAAGCAGAAACGTTGCTCGTTGTGTGTGAGTGAAACATGCTTTCGGGAAAGAGAGACAGAGCAACAGAATGTCAGAAAGGAACATTTTATACTACGTAGAAAGGCTCTGTTTGTGGTTCCATAAACTCGGCTAAGATATAAAAAGATAATTGAAAATGCACGAATTAAATTATGAAATATAAATTAAAGACAAAATTGTGTGTGCCATAAACGGCATATCGTTTCAGCTGCAAGGAATTTTTAACCGAAGAATTAAAATTGGGAGCCCAGGAACGAGAGTGATACGGAAGTTCACATGATGTTGATGAATGCACTCTGTCAGATAATGAAATTACGATACGGTGCGTGGCGTGCGGCAGGATTGCAGCTAATGCGCTGTTAATGAAAGTGGACAAGGATGTGAATGGGAGCGTCCTAAACTGTTTTAAACATTTATTGGAATTCAGGAAAGTCATGACAACTCTCGATCACATTGCCTATGTGTGACCGGAATGTGAAGTAGTCTGCAGACCTTTGAGCCAGATGCGTTACCCCTATATTAACTATTTTTTGTCGACAGTGTTATTTATTTTGAGAATCGCTTGAACGCTGTTAATGTTTTCTCGATTACTCTGATTATAAATACGTGACTGCATCAGTTCCGGAAAGTTGAATTGAATCTTCACGTATTAGTTGTACATAATTTATTGAACAGTTTAGAAAAAGGTGTCGACGTGTTACAGTATCAGTTTATGTTCCAGTGATTTTGATGGGAAGTGGAACATTCGCTAATAAGTCCGGTTTTCGTAACGAAGTGCGTGTAAAAGTAATCGGACAGGGAAGCAATGTTGTGAGCTGCGATGTAATTTTGTTGGACGCTTGGAGTCGTGCCTGCCCGTTTACCCTCTTTTTGACTGGGCACAATTTGGCCTTTTAGCTCTCACTCAGGCACTGTTCGATTCCAGCAAGGAAAACTTTTTTTTTTTCACGACGCCCGCACTTTTGTTGCTCATCCAGCCTCCCGCACTATTTCTGTTGTAAAGTTAACGAACATGTCGAGCTGTGCCGCTAGTGTCCCATACACCTCGTGGCAAGGTACTTAATTAACCACAGGAAAAAATTTATCTTTACTTTTAATTTGCCTAGTGTCAGCGGCATGTAAACAAGTGATATTTGTATGTTCACTATTAGTATGGCTATACTCTGTGCGTTCGATCTCTCTGCAGAGACTGACCCATACACCTGAGTAATAACTTAGTGAGAATAGACGGTGGGACGTTTTCTGTGCAGCGAATTTTCATATGTCTTCGTAGAATGTTTGAACTGTACGTTGCATGCGTACGGACGGACAGACAGACAAACAGACAGACAGAGAGACAGACAAACAGACAGACAGAGAGACAGACAAACAGACAGACAGACAGACTTGATGAAGTGAACAGCTGTGTGTAAAAGTGCCCATCACTGTGATCGTTAATTCGGTTAACACAGAAATTCTGTAACCTTTCAAGACGGTTGAATAATGGAACAAACGAAGTTATTTTGACACGGTTGTACAATTTTCATTTGCATGTTAGGTGGATTATTTGTTTTCACGGCATGGTGCCTCCTCGAGTTCTCTTAAGAGGAAAAGGGCTCCAGATATATTGCGTGCCTGTCGGCTGAGCGGTAGTGGATAGCCGCCAAGGGGTGATACTCCAATTTTAAGTGCTTATTCGTGGGTTTAGGAACCTTGAACTATAAAATGGACTGGATTCTGTGTGTACCATAGTGCTTCTACACGTTACAGTGGAGTCCAAGGGTAGAGTTAGTGACAACGATGACAGTGACCCTTGTCGTTTCATAACAGAGAATTTCTGGCCCACGTGTTTGTTTACGCCGTTGTAATAACTGCATATTGCAGTCAGTTCCTTTGTTCACTAATAAATTGCTCAGAATTAGCGTAGTCGTTCAGTTGGTGTTGCTTGGTTGACTGGATAGTCAGTCGCGCTGTTTGTGTCTTGATCAGTTAATTTGTTAGATGCTGACATGTTTGATTGGGTAGTTGCTTAGCGTTGTGGTTTATCCATCAGGCTGTTGGTGTGTGGTTGGGTTTTTGATTATGTGATTCGGTGTTTATGGTTGTACCGTAAACAAGCCAGGACTTTCGACATTAACCTTTTAAAGACTTCTTATCTTCAGCACGAAGATTAAATCCTACTGATCGTGTTACTTATATTTAGGTAATGCACATTTGGCTATATAATGCAGCGAATTCGTTAGGTAGCTTGCTGATGCGCTCCTGCGAAGATACCAGGAATAATAATAATAATAATAATAATAATATAGTCGTCGTCATCATCATTGTCTCCTTCATCTTTTCACGAATAAATTAAAAGCACAGTTACAAATTTTTTTTAGCTTATTAGACTACCTATTACATAATTTCGCACTGCGCCATGTTGTTGTTAATTTCATTTCCTAGCTCCATTTGTCATTTACTGGAAACTAAAGAAAATGTCCACATTACCGCTATTTTTTTTTGTTGTACATTCTACAGAAGAATTGCTTTAACAAAGGTTGTACATATTTGAAAGCGCGCTTGCTGTGCGTCACTTTTATGTACTTGTTACTTCGCCAGTTGTGTGGGCGGTAGCCGAATAGTTTGCTGATTCAGATTGATACAGAAGTTCTGTATTTAAAAATTGTAACGTTTAATGACTGTGGCAGCTTTTATGTTGCCAAGGCTTAAGATTTCATTATCCTGGGGAGTAAAGCGGTATCTCCCACAGGACCCCATTGTATCCTGAACTTGTATTGTGAACTTGCGAAACTTTACCTGTTAGAAAGTGAAACAGAATCCTTTCTCAACTTATTATAAATGCCTTTTCTTGCTACGTGGGCTTGCTACCTTACAGAATAGTAGGTGTTTGTGTGTGTGAAACCGTTCTTGCTTCGCTTCTGTAAATGACTGACGCATGTTTCACTTGTGTCAGTGCTGATTCTTGGGTTGTCCTAGGTATGTTACCCATTCTGAACACTTGTTAACAGTCCAGGGCCGCACAGTATTCCCGCCATCTTCCTCCTTTCCTTGAATCTTCCCGTGTATTCGTGAACTACATATGCCTCATACGGTTCTCGCGACACTGGACTGACATTCTTCCCTAGTTTGTGCACGCTGTGACATCAACCGGATTGTTTCGTTGCTCTTCAGTCCACTCCGTCATTGAAGCAGCCACGTTGCATTACTACCACTCACAAGATAGTAAAAACAAATTACATACGAGAGAAGGGCGGAACTTATTATTTAAAAGTATATTTTCCGTCTATTTTAGTGGTGCCAACATAACTTTTGTGGTGTAGCCAATCATGTAGTATTATTATTAGGTTTGCTGGCTTCTGTTACGGACGGTTTATGGCCATGCGTTATAAATTTAATTTGGTAACGTATGATCAGAGACCGTTAGTGGTAGAAAGGAGGGGTGGTATGGAGAGAAATTTAAATGAGATAACGGCGGGTAGCCGATAACGGACGCTGGCAGTCGAGGGAGGAAAGCAGTCGCGTACGAGCGCGATGTGAGTGAGTGCCAGTGACCGTGTTTATTGAATGGAACGTGATTTGCTCTTGACTTTATACAGCACGACTTTTCTTTGTATCAAATATAAAACTAGTAAATAAACAAAAAGAAATAATTAAGACTATGTGTGATTCGGTGAACCACACCCGTTTCCCGAAAGAGGATCACCTACCAGACTAAGCATGTCGGGACAAACACGGTAATAAGGGTGATCGTGTAGAATGGTAAACTGGAATTGTTATTAATTTTATAGTTCCTCACTTACTTACGGTGCTAGTGGATTTCATTTCGCGTCCTGAAACAAGTGGCCAGATCATAATACCGGTTCCGGATATTTTGGTCCGTTTAGTGCAGCGTCTTGTAACAACTTACGTGTGGCCCGTCTGACTCACATTCGGTAGATACCCTGCTATGGATATTGATCCTTCGATATTCCTGTTATTCTGACTTTCATATCGGACACTCGCAGTTCAGACAACTGCGATGTAGATATCTGCTTGCGATTTCCATGACCATCCGTCATTCTTCGAACGCTGGCGTAGGAAAGTTGAATATATGCCTTATTAAATTTTCCTCCACATTCGCCTGCTGGAATAAATAACGTAGATATTCATAGCAGCCATGTTTGTAATAGTTCAGTTGTAGCCTTGAATAATCTGCAGCCCTTCCAACATTTCTTTTTTTCGGTCGAACATGTTTATTTAAATGTAAGTGCACTTTTGGGGGTTTTGAGAAAAATGCCCACATTCAAGGATTTGCCTCATACTGCCGACAGTCGTTTCTCCTTACAGTACCAATACCTTTAATGAAACTTACCGTGCATGATGAAGACTTGTCATCTTATGCGGCTCCTTCCAGAACCGTCGTTTGCGAACCCTTTGGTTTGGTTTTAATATCGACGCAACTGCACATTGTCCGTCTGTCCTTCTGTAGGCTGCCACTTTGTATCTACTTGACTTATTTCTTTATACTAATCCACTCGTGTCCACCAAGCTTCATCAGAAAAAGTGAATTTTAGTTGGTCCACTTGCGCACCTCTTTTGCGTGAGGTTCGATTGACCTCTGATCATTTTCTCAAGAAAACGGCTTGTGTTACAAAGAAACTACTTCAGACATAGGTCCTGCCTGACACAGAGTATACTAGCATATTAGTTAATAAAGCATGTGTTGCTGGATCTTCAGATCTGGAAGAGGCCAGACGTTTCACAGTCCCGTTTACAACTACAGACGATGCGATAAAAGTTAAATTCCTCAAAAAAAGGTATAATCGTGAACACCAAATTTAATGTACATTGTTTCAGTACTTTCGGAGATTAAAGGTGCGAACCGAGAGACAAGCACGGTCTACCGGTGATCGATTCATTTATACACTTGCCAAAATACAAGTAATAATTCTGTGCCTTTTGAACTGGGAATCATAACTTAATACAAACGTTTTATTTCCCCAATAAAAAGGATTTTTGTTGAAGAGTTGTAGAGACAGAATGTACGAAGGTAATTTCAATAAGTGAAATGAATTATAGAAAAACACTCTTATTTTCCAAGAAATAATTAAGAATGTATTCATATTTTTCTGTTGTAAAGGCAGTAAACTTGAGTGAGCGGATTGCTGTAAACTTTGCTTTTATAGTGACACGTGCCTTAATTCTGTTGTTTTGCCAGAAGTCAGTTCTGTGCCTGTGTGGGTGCTCTTTTTGTTCTCCGTGCAGTGGGCTCAAGGAATTTTGCTGTGTTTAGAATTACGTTTGCTAATGGGAAGAGCACTTTATGTTTTTTAGGATTTAATTTACTAAAGCCGGCAGGTACTTCCATTCTGTTCCTCATCTTAATATTTATTTTACTTTTGTTGTCTAGCTTAATTTCACTTCATCCCACATTCTTCGAGGTACGTTTATTGAAAATATCAAGTAGCATCAATGGTGCTAACGCCTGCATGTAATTGTTATTCCTGTGCTTGATGTCCCATAAGATATGAGTAATACTTTTTCTCCTGCATTGTTGTTTTGCGTGCATTATCATGTACGGTTATGACATTGCTGGTTGTTGGTTATTTCCACTTCCCCTTACGATTTTATGTGTATTTTAGACATCTGTGTAATGTAGGTTTGAAGGAAGAGTCACGTGTTGTGGGATTTGTCGTACGGCGTCCATGCTCATTCTTTAAAGTCGTTTCTGTTTTGAGGTTTATTCATGCATACTAGGTATTTCTGTATGCCCCACAGCAAAAAGTCGGGGGAGGCGGATTAAATGATGTAAGTGATCACTACGTAGGAACACGGCAACCAATGCAGCGAGACTCGAAGGCTGTGTCCAAGATATTTAGTAGGACTGAACGAGCACGCACCTCTTTCAAGAGTAGCCGTTCCGGTGATAAACAGGCAGATCTCTTCCAGTTGCTGGTGCGTGGTAGTTTCTGCGTCCTGTCACACGGCGTTGAAACACTCCAAAGGTCGAAATCAAAATATATTACTGACTGACTGACTAACTGAATGACTAACTAACTCACCAACTCACCTCGTGGGGGAGAGTCCGGAATGAGAAGCTAATATGTCTTTAGCTGGTCTTGAAATTCCCCGCATTTCCCGCTACCAGAAGGTTCGTTACCGTGTTCCCAAGAGCCTGCCACCTGTCCGTATCCTGAGCTATACCAATCCAGTCCACATCCTCCCATCGTGTTTCTTTAAGGTCCATTTGAATATCAACCATCCTTCAGGTCTCCCAACTAGAACGCTGTATGAATTTCCCCCGTGTCAATGTCACATTCTCCGCCCATCACATCCTCTTTGATTTGATCAGCCGAACATTATATGGTAAGGAGCATAATTTTGAAGCTGCTTATTATGCCGTCTTCTCCATTGTCGCACGCAATTTCCATGAAGACAGAATGTTTCTACGACTTTTCTCTTCTGTTTTATTTAACGGTCTTTTGTACTTTCCGCAACATTACAGTTAAGTGACGTAATGTTAATGTGCTGCTGAACTGATCACTTTATTATTGTGGCTGTTTCGTTGACAATATGGTTTATTTCAAGGAATTGCTCCTTATTTATGTAACGAATGTTTGCAGGTAAATGGTAATTTATTAACTTAGTTCCATCATAACTTATCTGATGTAATGACTGTTCGCAGTTTGAAAAGCACACGTCTCTTGTTTTGAAAACGAAAGCAAGAAACGGGTATAAGATCTCTGTTACTACCCTGTGTAATGTACTGCGTAACGGACTTTTCTTTGTCTACTGCGGCCCATTCATTCGTAATCACTTCGGTGCTTCGTTTAAAGAGCCGGCATATGGCTCACTGCGTCTTGGAATCTGTCCTTTTCAATTAAGAAGCAAATTTTGATGAGATAGAGTTTTGGGCTTCTCTACCTAAAACTGCCGGAGAATTTGATTTCTGTTTGTGTGAGTCCAGTGTCATTATTACTTTTTCATGAAAATGAAATCGAATTTTTTAAATTTTCCCAAAAGTAACTGATGATTCAGAAAGTTGTTACATAACACAGAACATAGTCAGATGTTCATTTTTTGTGTGCAATGTTTTTCGATATTTGAGTATTTGACAAAATTATAATATTGAATATATCTGTGATGTGACTGACCTATACATGATTATGCCCGCAGTACTAGATCTGTATCTGATGTAAATGGACGTCAACACAAATGGAGTACATAAAATCTAAAATAAACCCATTTGGAGCATGTGTGTATTCCATCTTTCCTCTCATGTTCACTGTATGGTCGTGCCGTGAGAGAGGTGTTATCATTTCTTTCTATCCGGTCTCTCTACCATCGCAACTTCGAATATTCAGAACTTTTACGTCTCTAGAATATCGAAACATGAATTTCAATTCAGATAGCCTTTTTCGTTTCGTAAATCAAATAATGTACTTCCTTCCGTACTCTGGACGTCCTGCTTCCTGTCTTACGTTTCCGAGAAGAGCTTAGTGAGAGAGTCATACCAGGGGATCCCATTGATTATTAATGCAGCATTACCATGTGGCCAGCTACCCAGACACAGAAAAGAGGAAGCAGCAGAAACTTCAAATAAACCAAATTCTGCTCAAAATCCTAGTGCTGCATGAAGCTTACCTGGCCACCGGATCTGTGCTTCTCTCTAATGCACTCACTGGTGGCTTTATGGGCCCTTAGAACTCGCCGCTCGCTGGTGGCAGCAACTCGTGTGACTTACGTTCGGACTTTAAGTTGCACAGGAAACACGACACATCAGTGGAGTCATGCGAGTCCATATTTATGTTTTTATTCAAGAGATATATCGTTAGGAGCCTATACGAGAGTTCTCTGTAGACTTTGCTTCATGAGATACAGCAGAGTTTGTGTACCTGTATCTGTTGCATACGTCATTTCTTGTTTGAAATTGTTACAATATCCACTTTGGAAACAATTCAGTAGCAAGTGAGGAAATAAATTAAGAAGAAGCAGTTGAATAACGAACGAAAGAAGGTAATAATAAAGAATACCGATGAAAATACAGAAAAGATAAGGTGTTCAAGAAGTAAAGAAGCGCAGGATTTTGTCGCAATGTGATGCGTGTTGCATAGAGCACAACGGCTTTTACGATTCTGGTAACACCTGCCTTTAGACTTACAGGCACGTTATGTAGTTTGTGTTTATTTATTTATGTTTTTGTGTATTTTCGTGTTTATGGCCTCTGTAACGAAACTACATAACGGGTAAAACAGGACGGCTGGTCTCCTGGTCCAGATTTGAGTCCAGCACCTACCGTATAACAATTCGAGTGCTAGCCACTGCGCTGCTAGTTTTGTGTATGTATGTATGTAGGTACGTACGTGTGTGTGTGTGTGTGTGTGTTTGTGTGTGTGTATGTACATGTCTGTGTACAACAAGGTACACAGTTATACCTACACGCTTCACAGTGATATGCTTGCATTATATTTATCATATCTGTTTAACCTTTGTGACGTTTCTGACGTCATTTAACTGCATTCGGTTGCGCATCGCTGTCGAATAGTTAGCACTTCGTCGTGTTGGGTGCAAATCTTGACCCGGAGACTGGCTCTCCAGACGGAGATTTTTCGTGATTTTCCTAAATTTGTTCCGGCAGATTTGGATATGGTACCTCAGTTAGACCACAGTTACCCCCTTCGGTATCCTTCCCAATTAGTTATTCACCAGTTATCATTCGACGCTACGTAATTTGAGCTGTTGACGTCTCATTAATATAGGTCAACGAAACGTAAGAGGTCTGCCCATGCCATGCCATGACAGCTCGGGGAAAGTAGAGATGTAGCTTCACTCATTCTTAAACTCGGTGCTAGATGGGGTGGGTGGTCAACGCCACGACCTTGCCGCTTAACCCCCGAGAAGCAACCGCAGTACCTATTGTGTACAGGAAGCTGAGTCGGCCCCAGTACCGGTCCAAACGGGTGTGGAGAAGAGAAAATCTCTTTCCTTCACGGGGTTTCGAACCCCGAATCGTTCAGCTTGTAGTGAGCCGCTGTACCTTCTACGCTGTTCCGGTCCCCAAAAACCTCTTAAGTTTATAGAGTTAATAACTGGGATGATCGTGAATGAACCAGTGAGTTCCGAAATACGAACTAGAATGTTAATCATTCGTGTTAGTATATCAAAATATGTGTATTAAATATATGTTATGTGTGTGCGTGTGTGTGTGTGAACGATCGGCACAGAACTGTTACTCGTGTGGCCACTCGTTCATTTCCCAGTCTGTGTGAAGGATTCTTACTGTCGAAAGTTATGATTGCAGTATGATATGATTGTACGACGATCCTACCACTCCGTCGCGTTGATTTAACAGTATGACCGTGTAAATTGAGAGTCATGTTTAAACTATTATATGGTCGAAACTGGTATTGTTTTGTGTGCTAACGTCAACTGACTGTACTGTACCTCTGTTTGATATAACTGCAGAATCTAATTAGCTTTCTGCCTGCGGAATGCCGTTTGCGCTAGTGTGGTCTTTTAATTCCCCATTCCCCACCGTCGCAAAATATGATTTTTTACTTTGTCTTTATAAGACTGGACTTAAAGTTTTGGGCTAGATGTTGTGCTGTAATGTAGCCCAGCAGTTGTTATGTGACTGTGTGTTTTTACGACAGATCTTACACCCCTTGACAACATGTAACCAGACTGAATGAGGCGTGTTCGGACTCGGACACAATTGCGCCAGGTACTGTGAGGATATTCGTGTGTGTTTGGGGTTAACACATTAGTCTGCTAATGTAAGCCGTGAATCTTTCCTTGATACGAAAACATGCCTGCTGAGATTGGGTCCTTTGTAAGGCAGTTTGTTTCAAATTCCCGACAACCACAGGAATCCTCCTGTTTAATGTTCTACATTTCGGAAATTATTACCGAACGTCACAGTTGAGTTATTAGAATTCCTCTTACGTAATTCGAAGATCTTTACTTTGAATATGAGAGGGGTACATCATACTGTGCAAGACATTTCAGGTTAGATCTTAGGATTACCACCGATCAAACACCGTGTTTAGACACATATATATCTGTCAGTGTGTATACAACCATACACCTTAAGGCGAGAATACAGCTGACCCCTAATAGCTGGAACCAAGTGCTGAAGGAGGACTTGTATCTTGTTGTTGCCCGGGTCACGGAGTCACTATCAGTATTCGAGAAACTATGTAACGATCGGACAAACTACGATTTACACACAGCTCAGATGCATGGCGTTCATAGTTCATTAGTAATTTTAGTTTTCCCTTAGACAAGAAATTGACAGAATCTGTTAGAATTATTTGGAGCGCTCTCCGGCTCAGCCACTCTATTACAGACTCGATCCTGAACAGATTACATGAACATTATATTCATTGTTATTTTTAATATTATTCTCCCTGTGTGTTGCGACTTACCGGACGGTTTCGTACCTAAATTCTCTACTCCATTTTTATTTTATCATCACTTCAACTTACACTTTCTTAATTTTACACCACTAACAATAGTAGGAGACGAGTATGAAGTATCACCGTTCGTAGCGGATCGTCATTGCCATCCACACTCGGAGATAGATTATATGCCTTGTTATTACCTTAGTTTTTCTTGGTGGGAAGGGTCAGAAGTGAAGACACACGGCCTGGCTCTAATGTTGGAGACACGTGAATCCTGTCCGGATCTTAACGGGATACTTTGCCTCCGGTATTGTTGGTTGACGATGCGGTCTAATATTCGACTCTGTGTCCTTGCGAATGAGCCGGAGAAGTCTGACAACAGTAGGTTCTCAGCAGGGATTGAAACGGAGTGCAAGCGATGCGCATCACTGCTCAGTAGAGCCCATCCGGAAATGAGTGTTCGTGATTCGTACAGTTCTTACACAGGAATTGCACTCAAGGAGCTCAAGATAAAATACGCTCTTATTTCTTTAAAAACGGCATATCTGTGAGAAAACTTGGAAAAATTTCACAATAATGCAAGCAGCTTGAACCTAAATTGTTGTCTCTTTTCTTTAAAGTGCCGTGAACAAAGTGTGACAGGACACGGATTGCGTTTCGTGTTATGAAAGTGGCACACTCAAGTTCCGCCGTATGTCTTCACTCCGTAGGGCTGGCTGTTTGTCTTGTGACTGTAGTTAATACCCGCACAGTGAAAGGGCCCGCAAGACAAACTCCGGACCTCTTTGCAGAACTTTGCGTATTTTAACTTAAACATGAGAGACACACGGTGAAGTTTTAGTACTTCCATCCATGCCAACGTGTTTTCGCCTGCTTTTATCATGGCAGTTTATGCTCAGATAGGGTGCAATGGGTACGTGCGTTAAAATAAGTTGGGACGAGATAAAGTTTTCATCTTTTTATTATGAAGGGCTACTGCCTGGTGTGCTTAAACACCCGTAACTCTGTTAAGACTAATACATCCGGATTCATCATACAATTGTGCTAGTATTTTGTAAGTAATAACGGTTTGTTTCGCTGCTTATCGACTCATATTTGCCGTGCACGAGAACATACGAGATGACGAAGGAATGAGCAGTGTAACGTGCTTTCCTTTCCTTCTTCTTGTCTTCCTCCCCTGTCCTTTCATTATTTTCTTTGTATGCCCTTGTATTTATCGTTCCATCGATTTACTTCTTTTATTTGTTCTATTGTTTTCAATTTCTATCGCCCTTGGGTATTTTTCCCCGATTTTCTTTTTTTTTCCTGCATTTATTTCTGGTCTTGAAACATATTTTAAAGACTTTCTGTCAATCAGCCTTTGGTTGCTTCTTCCATTTCTTGTTTTTTATTTTATTGTTTTTTATTCTTTTCTCTATATCTTTCTTCAATTTTACTTTCTTAAGTTTATTTACTTCTTTCTTGTTTACTGTTCTTAATTCCTTTCACCATAACCTTATGTATTCCTTTGCAGATGTAATATTTCTTCCTTTGTTTCTGATGTGTTCCGTTTTCCAGGTTCAGCGTAGTTCTGAGCGACGTTTTGCCACTGTATTAAGCGCCTTTCTTGCACGGAGGAACCTTGTCATACCTCATGTCCGGCCTGTTCTATCGCCACTCACAGCTTCCGGCCACCTCTCTGCCAGTTCAACCGGCCGGACTCCAGAGATTTTTGGTTGCTGAATTTTTTATGTCTTGTGTGTATGTGTGGTGTGTGTGTTTGTGTGGCCTACTGTTGTGCGACAGTTGACTAAAATATGGTGGGCTTATGACTTTGCTGAATTGGGGGTGGGGGGGTGGGGAGTGCAGTCTCTCAGCCATCAGTCATCGCAGTAATGTCGCCTGCACCAAATTCAAGTTAAGAAGTAGGTTACAAGTGTTGGCGTGCGAAGTTTCTGCTGCGACAAGAGTAGCTACATGCGAAACGCCACTATATCATTAATAATCTGAGAGCACTTTATAAATAATTATGCTGTCAAATATAATTGTTTAAAATTGGTATTCAAATAACCCCTACATATTGCGCCATGAATTCACGACACCATACTTTTGGCATCCAGAGATTACGAATATTATGGGGTTCATTTGAATACAAATTCTCACTTCTAGTGTGTGATAGTATAATGATTTATGAAGTGACAGTTATTACAACAGATATGGAAGTCAGTAAATGGTACTGTTTGTTTTGTTAGAGTGCGAAATATGCCGTCTTACTACGACTAAGTCGAAAGATTATAAATAGCAAGTGTCTGGTGACAAAGTACGAAGGTATTAGTTGGACCTAAGATCCATAAAATGGCCGGCCTGTGACTTCGTTCCGAGAACCTTCGTGGTTTTTATATCCGGTTTATTACGGCGGCAGTGAAGTATCCTGGGTTACGGGCAGAGTGAGGTGTTTAACAACGCTGTCAGTTGCTAAGATATATGGCGTCGATGGTATGTGAATGACATATGAGTATAGAGCATTGGCGGAATGATGGTAGGTTACGATGGAATGGACCTGTCATCTTCATTAGCGAGACCAGAAATTCGTGCACAAAGACGGTGGGGAAATCTAAGTCCGAGAGAGGTGTGAGATATCATTACTGTAGGTTATATGAATGAACACAGGTTATGGGGAAAGTGGTTGGAACTGGCTCAGAATCGTGTTTAGTCACTTTCTTATCAGCAGTCTAACCTTCGAATTTTGCATCCAGAGGATTGTTTATCCTTTCTGTTTTGCACCAGAGGTGCAGGCCTTAATGATTCCTTTCATTTAATGAACGACTTCATGAATAGCCTCGTGGTCTAGTGGTCAGAGTTTCTGACTACTAATCACGAGGTCCCGGGTTCGATTCCCGGCTCTACCATGGGAATTTTCCTTGTAGGGAGAG
>JGI24700J35501_10930386_pt1 | contig 13542 bp, 9 predicted proteins | sample TergutTh196P1_FD_35501 | JGI IMG/M metagenome (IMG submission 35501) | reverse complement strand
GACCGTCTTCGGTCGCCCGTTTGTGCGTTTCGATATTTCTGCAACATAGGCTTAAAGTTAATGACATTGATATTATCCGTCCGCATTTTTTGCCTGTCCGCATCAGGCGGGTTAAGTTGATTTACTCCGATTCCAATTTAAGCACACTCATAAATGCAGATTGCGGCACTTCTACGTTGCCAACTTGTCGCATTCGCTTTTTGCCCTCTTTTTGCTTTTCGAGCAACTTTTTCTTGCGTGTAATATCTCCGCCGTAACATTTTGCTAGAACATCTTTTCGTAATGCGCCCAAAGTTTCGCGAGCAACAACTTTGCTACCTATTGCCGCTTGCAAAGGAATCTCAAACTGATGCCGAGGAATTTCCTTTTTTAGCTTTTCGACAATTTTGCGACCACGTTCCGTTGCCGATTCCGCGAAAACTATGAAAGATAGTGCATCCATTGGTTCGCGGTTGATTAAAATATCTAGCTTGGCAAGTTGCGATTCTTGGTAGCCTATCAATTCGTAGTCAAAAGAGGCGTATCCTCGGCTGCGCGATTTTAATGTATCAAAAAAATCGTATATAATCTCGTTTAACGGAATTTCATAGCGGAGAACGGTGCGTGTTTGCTCGGCATATTCCATTCCCAAATAAACGCCGCGCCGCTCCTGACAAAGTTCCATTACTTGACCAATGTAGTCAGGCGGCAAAATAATTTCCGCCCGAACAATAGGCTCTTCCATGTGATGTATTTTGGTAATATCAGGCATATCGGCGGGGTTCGACAAATCAATCACAGAGCCGTCTGTCATGTAAATTTTGTAAACCACGCTTGGCGCGGTGGTTACTAATTCCAAATTGTATTCACGGTCAAGCCGTTCGGTAATTATCTCCAAATGGAGCAAGCCCAAAAAGCCGCAACGAAAGCCATATCCCAAAGCGGTTGAGGTTTCTGGTTCAAATTGCAAAGCGGCATCGTTTAGCTGCAACTTTTCTAGTGCCTCACGTAAATCGGGATATTTTGCGCCGTCCGCTGGATAAATTCCGCAATAAACCATGGGATTTACCTTTTTGTAGCCTGGAAACGGCTCGGTTGTGCGACGTTCGTATTCGGTAACTGTATCGCCAATTTGCGTATCTCGTACATTTTTTATGCTTGCCGTTATGTAGCCAACATCGCCAGCAGAAAGCTCTGTGCAAGGAACAAACTTTCCAGGTCCAAAAAATCCCGCTTCCACAATTTCGAAATCCTTTTCGGATGCCATAAAATAAACGTGGCTACCTTTTTTTATTGTGCCGTCCAAAACACGAATAAAGACAATAACGCCTTTGTAGGAATCGTACAGCGAGTCAAAAATGAGAGCCTTTAACGGAGCAGTAGAATCGCCCGTTGGTGCAGGAATCGCCGAAATTATTGTATTTAGCACATCGTCAATATTTATGTTATTTTTGGCAGAAATCAACGGAGCATCGGCGGCATCTAATCCAATTAAATCTTCAATTTCTCGTTTAGCGTTTTCGGGATCGGCGGCGACCAAATCAATTTTATTGATAACTGGCACAACTTCCAAATTATGGTCAAGTGCAAGATAAACATTTGCCATAGTTTGAGCCTCAACGCCCTGCGCGGCATCCACGACAAGCAACGCACCCTCGCAAGCCGCCAAACTACGCGAAACTTCGTAAGTGAAATCTACATGACCAGGAGTATCAATTAAATTGAGAATATAATTTTCGCCGTCCGTTCCCTTGTGATTTAGACGAACAGCTTGTGCTTTTATGGTAATGCCGCGTTCTCGTTCCAGTTCCATGTTGTCAAGCACCTGCGATTGCATTTCTCGTTGAGTTATTGCGCCCGATTTTTCGATAAGCCTATCTGCTAAAGTAGATTTTCCGTGATCTATATGAGCAATTATACAAAAATTGCGAATGTTTTTTAGGTTTGTCATTGTTATTCTCCTTGTAAATGTTCAAAAAATGTTGTAGCCTTTAACAGTATAGCATTTATTTTGTTAGTTGTCATGTGTTTGAAAAAATTTTCAAAAAAATAATAAAAATAGTATTTACAAAATAATTTTATTGTGATATACTATCATAGTGAAAAAAAATAAAATTTTCACATATCATAAACGGCGGTCTTGTTTGCAAGTTGCAAGCGGATTGCTAGGTTATCTAGGAGGTCTATAATGATCAAAGTTGGAATTAACGGGTTCGGCCGCATTGGCCGATTGGCGCTTCGCTATGCTATGGAGCGCGATGATGTGCAAGTTGTATCTATCAACGATCCTTTCACAGATTTAGCTTACATGGAGTATATGCTCCGTTACGACACAGTTCACGGACGTTTTAAGGGTACTATCTCAAAAGACGGCGGTAAATTAGTAGTAAACGGCAAGGCAATTACTGTTCACGCCGAAAAAGACCCAGCTGCAGTGCCTTGGGGTGCAGATGGCGCAGATTATATCCTCGAATGTACAGGAATCTTCCTTACACAAGAGAAAGCACAAGCCTACTTAAAAGGCGGTGCAAAAAAAGTTGTATTTAGCGCTCCTGCAAAAGACGACGCTACACCAACCTTTGTTATGGGCGTAAACCACAAAAATTACAAAAGCGACATGAATATCGTTTCCAACGCATCTTGTACAACAAACTGCTTAGCACCACTTGCAAAAGTTATTCACGACAAATACGGCATTATCGAAGGGCTTATGAGCACAATTCACGCTACAACAGCCACACAAAACACCGTTGACGGGCCTTCTGGTAAAGACTGGCGCGGCGGACGTGCTGCTGCTGCTAACATTATCCCATCCTCCACAGGTGCAGCAAAAGCTGTTGGCTTGGTTATTCCCGAACTTAAAGGCAAACTTACGGGTATGTCCTTTAGAGTGCCAACTGTAAACGTTTCGGTTGTTGATTTAACCGTTCGTTTGGAAAAAGGCGCAAGCTATGACGAAATTAAAGCTACCGTTAAAGCCGCCGCTGAAGGCGAACTTAAAGGAATTTTAGGTTACACCGAAGACAAAGTTGTTTCTAGCGATTTTGTTGGCGAATACTGCACTTCTGTTTTTGATGCAGATGCTGGTATTGCTTTAAGCCCTAACTTTGTTAAGTTGGTAACTTGGTACGATAACGAATGGGGCTATTCCTGCAAATTAGTAGATTTGGCTCGCCACATGGATACAGTAAAATAGTTGAAATAAAAAATAGTCAAGGGTGATTGAAAAATTGCCCTTGATTTTTTTTGTTGCAATTTAATAATTTCAAAATTTTTTGTACAAAATCCACAAATTTTTTCGTATTATTTTCACAATTTTTAGGAAATATTTTACAAAAATAGTGCTATCAGCACTGTACTTTTATAAATGCTTTATTTATAATGGTTCATGTTGTAAAAAATAAATTAAAATTTTGGAGGAAAATTATGAAAAAATTTAAGTATTTTGCAATTTTAGTTGTGCTTTCGGCAATTTTTGTTGGTTGTGCAACGGAAAATGCAACGTCAGCCAATAGCATAACAACACGAGAACAGGCAATAAATCTTATTGAAGATTGGCTACAGGAAAATCCTTTTGACCCGCCTGTTACTGTGCATGATGCCGCTAATCCTGAAGACGAATCGGGTTTTAATTTTATATTGTATCAAGACGAGCCTTTGGTAAATGTTCGAGTGGTTAAAGCAAATGGTGCTATTTTACGCTACAATCCTGCAACCGACCAATATATATCGCTTTCGGATTGGTATATTAGTTATGGACGTGCTAGCATTGCGGAAAATTTGCCTAACGAGAATGGTTCGTCTGCGAATGTTCCAAGTTCAGATGGAATAATTATGTATAATCCAAATTCACTGGAATCGGCTCTAAATTTTTCGGCACTTTCACTAGTTCCCGATTTTTTGGCTTTTGTTTCGGACGGTAATGTTATTGCCGATGACAATAATAGTTTTACGGAATATGAAAACATGATTAACCTACGCATTGTTCATTTCCAAGATATACCGAACCAAGCACTTGAAATGGAGGTAGAGCGATATGCTGACCTTTTGCAAAGTTTAGGATTTATTAAAGAAGAAGTTTTTGTTGGCAATTATTTTTATAAAAATGAAGAAAATGGAATTTCTATCTATCTCCATTTTGGAGACGAAGGAACTGATAGATATGTAATGGTTTCGATAACAGATACCTTTTTAGGGGAATCTGATGGTCCAGGAGACGACTACTACGACGACTACTACGACGATTACTACGATTCCGACATCTTCAACCGAGCCAATTACATAAACGGAATAACTCGCATAGATTTAATCCGATATTCTGATAATCATTATTACAGCCCAGTATTTTTTGGCAAACACAGAATTGTCGACATAATAGAACACAGAGTTTATCTTGCAATAGACGATACTGTAGGTGCTCCAGATTCGTCATATATTATAGTTGACGACCGTTACGGTAGCGGGCCAAACGGCATGATAGGAAATAGAATCTCCGTTTATGGCAGATTTACAGATGTTCACCTATTAACCAACCAAAGAGGCGAAACTTTGCAAGCACCAGTTGTCGAAGTTGATTTACTTATTTTCAACGCAAGTACGCCAGCCACAAACGACATAGCAGAAGCACTAGTTGCAAACGCCAATTTTCACGAATTTAGAATAACCAACAACAACCAACATTTAGGCGACAACAGAATAAGAATCGCCGCTTTAATGCTTGAAAACGATTTACAACCCTTTAGAATGCTAGAACGTGATTATTGGGGCTTTATTTCTACTAATGTGGGTCCAGATGCGGACGGTTACAGCACACATATAAGGTGGGATACCTCCAATATTCAATTTGGCAATATAGCCGAATTTTGGCAAGAAGAGTATCCAGTTTGGATAACTGGCTATATTATCGCTGTTGAACCTAGCCCTTTGCAAACTTTTCTAAATGAACTTTACGTAACAATATCTATTGAAGGTTTTGAACCTTTTTAGGGTTAAAAATTATAAAAAATTAAAATAACGGGTATGTCGCAAATGTTGAAAAACGGGCGGATTTTTGTTCACAAAATTTTTACAACTGGCAAACTCCCATTTACTTGACAAAAATTTCCAACTATGATAAAATGAAAATGTCTAATTAGGCGTTTTGCCAATTAGCTACAAGCTACAGTTTGCAAAATTATCCCATAAGGAGGTATTTTTATGGATTATTCAAGTGCTACAAGTAAATTACGAGCAAGGCGGATAAGTCCGCATTTGGTACGTATACGAAACACAATCGGCGTAATGGCTTTTAGAGTAGCTTTTGCCGCTATTTTAATTGGCGGATTTGCCGCCGTTGGTGCTGGCGTTGGTATCTATTTGGGAATTTTACGCAATGCTCCTGTTATCGACCTACAAACTAATTTGCGTTCCGAACATTACAACTCAATCATCTTTGAGGGACGCACTGGTACAGAAATCGCTCGGCTAACTGGCGAAGAAAACCGCGAATTTGCTCCTATTAGCCAAATGCCTCGCCACTTAATTAACGCTTTTGTCGCCATCGAAGACGAACGCTTTTTTACCCACAACGGAATCGACATCCGCGGCATGGCTAGAGCGCTCCATTCTAACTTGACTTCCGATAGCGTTGAGGGCGCAAGCACAATAACACAACAAGTTATAAAAAATATTTTGGGAATGGCTCGCAACGATTTAGTTTCCAAGCTACAAGAGCAGTACATGGCTGTGCAGTTTGAGCAAGCCCTGGAAGAACAATACGGCTCGCGCGAAATTGCAAAAGAAATTATTTTAGAGGCGTATCTTAATATAATAAATTTAGGCAGAAACTGGCACGGCGTTCAAGTTGCCGCTTGGAACTACTTCGGCAAAGATGTCTCGGAATTAACTTTATCCGAAAGTGCCGTTATTGCTGGAATTACCCGCAATCCGTCGCGCTATTTGCCCGATCGCTTTCCCGAAAATAGCCGTGCAAGGCAAACTTTGGTTTTGGGAAATATGCTCCGCCTTGGAATGATTACTCAACAAGAATTTTACGAAGCTATGGCTGATCCCGTATACGACCGAGTTTTGTCGGGTCTTATTGCCGAGCAAGCCCACGGCGTTGTGCATTCCTATTTTACCGATGCTCTAATTGAGCAAGTTATCGAAGATTTAGTGGATCAGCACATGATGACTCGTGCAAATGCCTCTGCGTTGGTTTTCGGCGGTGGCTTGCAAATTTTCTCAACACAAGATTTGCGTATACAAGAAATAATGGACAACACTTTTGCAGATGACAATAATTTTCCCATAAATGTTTTCGAAATTCAAGTAGAATACAGGCTTTCTGCGAGAAACGAAATTACTAATCAAGTAAGCAACCACAGTCGAACCGCCACATTAAGCAACGAGGGCTTGGTTGATTCTTGGATGGAAGAAACTCGCAACGAACTATTGACCGCCGCCGATGTAATTTTGGCAGAAAACACCATTTTAACGCCACAACCGCAAGCCGCAATGGTTATAATGGATCATAACAATGGGCACGTTATAGCAATTTCTGGCGGTCGCGGCGAAAAAACGGGAAATCGGCATTTTAACCGAGCAACCATTGCAACACGCTCTCCAGGTTCACAATTTAAGGTACTTGCGGCATTTTTGCCTGGCATCGATATGGGAACTTTGCACTCGGCAACTCACATTGTCGACCGTCATTGGGTTTTTGATGATGGATTTTCCGAGCCGTATACTCCTCGCAACTGGTGGGGAGCGAACTTTGAAGGGCCAACAAGTGTTCGCCGTGCAATATATCGCTCTGCGAACGTGGTTTCTGCCCAGGCGTATCAGTTGGTTGGGCCCGACAACTCGTTTGAATATTTGCGCAATCTAGGATTTACAACGCTTGAGGGAACATTAAGCAGCGGCGCAACTTTTCGTGATACCACTGCCGCCGTGCCTTTAGGCGGATTAACTCGCGGCGTAACGCAGCTTGAACTCGCCGCCGCATACGCAACCATCGCCAACAGCGGCGAATATAACCGTCCTGTATTTTATTCTCGTGTGCTAGACCAAAACGGCAACGTTATTTTGGAAAACACAAGCAATCCGCGCCGAGTAATTAGTGCTCCCGCCGCTTTTGTTTTAACGGATATGATGCGTGATACTGTTCGCGGTGTAGCTGGCTCGACAGGAACAAACGCAAACTTTCGCAATATAAATGTACAAATTGCTGGCAAAACGGGAACATCCCAAAATGTTGAAGATTTAGGCTTTACAGGATATACACCATTTTATACCGCCGCAATTTGGCTAGGTTTCGACCGTCCACGTGCATTAAACGGCGTTCCCAGTTCAACGCACCTTGTAATTTGGCGCGAAATTATGGAGCAAGCCCACGAAGAATTAGGCTTAACATCAGGAAGTTTTGTTCAACCAGACGGAGTAATTAGTGCCGCAATTTGCAATGTAACGGGACTTTTGCCAACCGATGCTTGTCGCCGTGCAGGTACAGTAACTACCGATTTAATTGTAGCTGTACATATGCCAACATCTTCTTGCACAGGAGTGCATCATACCTACGTTCCAGATACTGGCGATTCGGATTATGACAATGACGAACAAGAAGAAACCGAAAGCCCAGATTATGTACCAGGCGGCGGCGGATTTTGGGGCGGCGATGTTCCTGCATTGCCAACTTTGCCAACAACTCCTGATACAGATACAACATTACCACCAACCGATGGCGGCAATTTTTGGGGAACAACTCCTCTACCAACGCCCGAACCTCCTCCTGCGGACGAAACTCCTCCGTGGTGGGACGATTTGCCCGAACCCGAATTACCCGCTTTTCCACCTATAGACGAGTTGCCTCCGCCAATAACCGAACCAGACGAGCCACCGTCCGAGCCTAATTACCAGATAATTCCGCCGCCCACCACGGACGATGACGAAGAAGAGGAACCAGGTTGGTTTTAACTTTTGAAAAATTGCGTTTGACCAAAAAAAGGGCGGATATTATCCGCCCCTACGCTAAAGGTTGCATTTTATTATCCGCCTGTCGCAAAAACAGGCGGATTACTATTACAAAAGTTTGTTAATAATATGCGGGTCAAGGGCGCGCGCGTTCTTGCGGGTGTGGGCAGCCTGTCCGCCGGCAGGCGGGCGCCCACGGTTTTGAATTTGCTTTTCAAAATTTATAAAAATTATTAAAATTTTTTCTTGCTATATTTAATTTATAGTGGTAATATGGTTAGTGTTACGAGTTATATAGAAGATATGGTGGTGTTTTTATATGAATACTGATACAGAAAATAGTTTTTTGTACAACGCTTATCAAAATATGTTACCCGACTTTGTCGGTGCTTTTGCGACCGAAAAATCTATTAACCACGATGATCCGCAAACGCTTACTATGGGAATTTTACGCCTGTTTACTCATGTTTTAGGAACAACTCAATCATTCTCGAGTATTGCTTTGCTTTGGTTTACTAGCATCGATTACGATAAACGATTGGAAACAGCCAGTTTTCAATCGGAAAATTTTTCGCACCATAATTTTAACCATATATTGGATTTATTTTGTAAACATCTTTTTGACAATCCTATATATGAACCGCAAATTTTTTCCGAAACCGATGTAAAAAATATGTGTGAAAAAAGTTCTACAAAATTAGAAAATATTCCAATTACTACAATAATGATTCCTGTTTGCTTTGCTGATATTATATACGGTTACGTGCTAATTTTTGACCATCAAAATAAATCTGAAATAACGTTGCCCAACGATAAAATTGATTTTCTTTTTAGAATTATGCACATGGCATCTTTGGTTAGACGCATCGAAATTGACGAGGAACGTTTTAATAAATATCTTATGAATGACCAGCAAACAGAACTTCCCAACCGTGCATATCTTTACGAATCGTTGGTAAATTTGTTGCAAATGAGCGAACTTTACGATTTGCGTTTTGCACTGTTGACAATACGAGTCAATGGTCTTAAGCACATAAACAACTCGCTTGGCATAATTACTGGCGATTTGCTACTTAAAGAAGTTGGCGCATTGATAAAAACCGCTATTACTCAACAAAATTTAGAACTAGACTTTATCGTTGGTAGGCTTAACGGCGTGGATTTTGGTGTAATAATAATGTTCCCAATGTCCGAAAGCGGCGAAACAAGCAACGATTTGCACAGTACACGAGAATACGCTATTGTTAAAACTTGTTGCGATGCAATCATCGAAAAAACCAACGACCACGTTGACATAAATAATCACCAGCTGTATTTGTCCGCCAACATTGGAGCAAGCATTTTTCCAATGCACGGCGAAACAGCAGAGGAATTATTGCGAAAAGCCGATTTAGCCAAAGGAACAGCCAAACAAGAGGGCTTTAATTCCTACAAAATTTACGAAAATTTAATGGATAGTGATGCAGAAAATATCTTGTTTTTGAATAATAATTTGCCGATAGCGATAAGCAACAACCAATTTGAACTATTTTATCAGGCACAGGTTGACGTAAAAAGTGGCTATATTGTCGGTGCGGAGGCACTTATCCGTTGGCGGCATCCCGAAAAAGGGTTGATTTTTCCTGGCGATTTTATTCCGTTTGCGGACGACAATAATTACAGCATACAACTGGATTCCATTGTTTTGTCTATGGCTTGCGATCAAATTGATTTGTGGCGACAACAAGGTTTTGACCTAATTGTTAGCGTTAATATTTCTCCCAAGCATTTTGACAACGGGCTTATTTGTGATACGATTCATCGAATGTTGACTGATAAAAATAATGTTTCCGCAGCTAACATAAAAATTGAACTTTTGGAAAGTATTTTGTTGGACGATTTCGATTTTACCGTTAAAGTTATCAACGATTTGCGAAAAATTGGCATAAACGTTGCGTTGGACGATTTTGGCGCAGGCTATTCTTCGCTGGAATATGTCGCAAAATTGCCGATGGATTATCTTAAAATAGACCGTACATTTTTAATGAACTTGGAAAAAAATCCTAGCAATAAAATTATTTTGGAAACAATTATGACGTTATCTCGCGGAATGCACGTAAAAACCATCGCAGAAGGCGTTGAAACCCACGAACATTACGAATTTTTGAAAGTTATAGGTTGCGATATTGCACAAGGTTATTACATCAATAAACCTCTTCCAGTGGGCGAATTTGAACAGCTTTTGAAAAAAAATAAAACTGCTCCGTTTTCGTAAACTTTTATAAAAATGAATTTTATTGACCAAAAAAATATTTTTTATTTTACTTGATTTTTTTTATAAAGTGGAGTATATTTGTAATATAAAAAATAATTTTGGTTTGGAAACGCATTATAGAAGGAGTGGACCCAATCAATGGCAAATAATAATAAAGAGATTATAGAATATGTTTATAATCCAGAAAAAGCACCGGACGACTTCCAAAACATTGCAATATCGATGGAGCCTTTCGGCGAAGAATCCAAAATTTTAATTACAATAACCGCTACAATCGAAATGACCAACAACGACGTTGAAGGCATTTTAGATTATCTGGAAAAAACAATGTTAAAACGCCAAAGACTCTCCATTATTGATGATAGCATTGTGCGTTTAGAAATAAATGGCGTATTGCACGAGGTTGCTTTTGCCGACCGAAAAGTGCAAAATATAATCCCGCTATAAGGAGCAATTATGCCTCAATCTGTCAATCTTGAAATATTAGCTAAAGAATTTGACTTGAATTTATTAACACCAAATGTAACAATAGCCGATAAATTTTTAAGCCATCCCGAAATAAACCGTCCTGCATTGCAATTTGCTGGCTTTTTTGAATACTTTGACTCTGATAGGTTGCAAATTGTCGGCACAGTAGAATACGCCTATTTACAGCGGCTTGAAAGCGATCAGCGTCAAGTAAATTTGCGGAAAATTTTCGCAAGCCACATTCCTTGCATGGTAATGTGCCGCAATTTGCCCCTCGCGCCCGGCATGGATATTTGTGCCAACGATTTTGATATTCCGATATTCTCCACTTCTGAAGATACGACCGATTTTATGGGCGAAGCTGTTCGTTGGTTGCGTACGCAACTTGCACCAAGCACACAGTTGCACGGCGTTTTGTTAGATGTTTACGGCGTTGGCGTGCTTATAATGGGCGACAGCGGAGTCGGCAAAAGTGAAACCGCTCTCGAAATGATAAAACGTGGACATCGTTTTGTTGCTGATGATGCTGTTGTCATAAAGCGCGTATCCCAGGAAACACTTGTAGGTAGCTGTCCGCCGAATATTCAATATTTTTTAGAATTGCGCGGAATAGGCATAATTGACGTGCAACGAATGTACGGCGTTGAATCGGTGCGAGCCACGCAATCGGTTGACCTTGTTATAAAACTGGAAATGTGGGACGATCGCCAAGAATACGACCGCATTGGGCTTACTTACGATTATATGGAAATTTTGGGCAATCGCATAACCTGCCATTCCGTTCCAATTAGACCAGGGCGTAATTTAGCCATTATTTGCGAAGCGGCGGCACTTAATCACAGACAACGCAAAATGGGCTATAATGCCGCAGGTGCTTTAACCGAGCGTATTATGGGCGGTATCGAAGACGGGAAAAGTGAATGATTTTTTGCTTTTTTTGCTAAACATAAAAATGGCTAATCTTGGATAAATTCCACGATTTTGTTATTTTGGACTAAAAAAATGGCGGATATTTGAATATGTTGGATATTATCGAAACATTACAAGGGTTTATCCCAAAAAATAGGCTTTATTTGAACGAACCAATGGCGAACCATACTTCTTTTAAGGTGGGAGGAAACGCCGATATTTTTGTACAACCAATATCTCGTGCCGAAATTGTGCGGATTATTGCTGAATGCCAAAAAATAAATTTTCCCTACCTAGTTTTGGGACACGCAACAAACGTTATTGTACCAGACGAAGGTTTGAGAAAGGTTGTAATTCAGCTGTTTCCACATTTTAGCAATTTTGAGGTTGACGATAGCGAAAATACAGCCAACAAAAAATTGGATACATCTCAAACAACCGCTATTACAGCCGATGCAGGAATGTTATTTGCCGAGTTGTCCAATATTGCAATGAAAAATTCACTTACTGGATTAGAATTTGCCGCTGGAATCCCTGGAACTGTCGGCGGTGCGGTTTGCATGAATGCTGGCGCTTACGAGCATGATATTTCCGAAATATGCACAACGGCGGACGTACTTATGACAAACGGCGAAATAACAACTTTTTCCGCCGAGCAACTAAATTTTGGCTACCGAACAAGTCTTATTCAAACGAATGGCGGAATCGTTTTGTCGGCAAAATTTTTGCTGAAAAGTGGCGAAAAATCGGCAATAAAAGCCACAATGTTAGAACTAAATCGCCGTCGAAACGCATCGCAACCGATAGAATTTCCCAGTGCTGGCAGCATTTTTAAGCGACCAGCGGGACATTTTGCAGGAAAGTTAATATCTGATAGCGGACTAAAAGGCGTAACAATAGGCGGTGCTTGCGTTTCGGAAAAACACGCAGGTTTTATAATAAACAAAGGCAACGCAACCGCCCAAAATATCACCGATTTAATGCAACACGTTCAAACGGTGGTTGAAAATAACTATGGCGTAAAGTTAGAGCCGGAGGTAAAAATATTATGCAATTTGTGATTGTAACAGGAATGTCGGGAGCTGGCAAAAGTACGCTGCTAAACATTTTTGAGGATTTGGGATATTATTGTGTTGACAATTTGCCGCCCAAATTGATAAATAATTTGGCAGATTTTTGCCTGGAAGGTGGCTCTGGGATTGACAAAGTTGCGTTGGGCATTGATATAAGAGGCGGCAAACGTTTCAGCGACCTTTTCGATGGGCTAGATTCGCTACAAGCACGGCGATTGCCTTATACAATTCTGTTTTTGGAATCTACCGACAGCAAGCTAATGAACCGTTACAAGGAAACGCGGCGCAATCATCCATTAAATGCGTCCATCACCGAGGGAATAGCCGAAGAACGCCTATTATTAGAGCCGATTAAGCAAAAGGCAACTTATATAATTGACACAAGCCTTTTGCTAGTGCGACATTTGCGCGAAAAAATTATCGAAGTTTATTGCAATAGCAAGGATTTCGATTTAATGGTTTACATACAATCTTTTGGCTTTAAGTACGGATTACCGCAACTGTCCGATCTAGTTTTTGATGTGCGATTTTTGCCAAATCCATTTTATATACACGAGTTCAAAACGAAAACTGGGCTTGACGAGCCTGTTCGTGCCTTTGTAATGGAGGGCGATGTTAGCAAAAAATTTTTGCAAGATTTACTTGATATGCTAAATTTTTTGATTCCGCAATATACAAAAGAGGGCAAAAACCAGTTGGTAATATCAGTTGGCTGCACAGGAGGAAAACATCGCTCGGTTACAGTTGCACGCGAACTGCATGACGGATTAGCCGCAGCAGGGCATTCTGTAATTATAAATCATCGAGATATTACAATTTAGTTGACAAAAATTATTGAAAATTGGCAACACAAAAAACGGGCGGATAATATCCGCCCCTACAAAACGCAAACCGTAGGGGCGGATATTA
>JGI24700J35501_10930388_pt1 | contig 13552 bp, 15 predicted proteins | sample TergutTh196P1_FD_35501 | JGI IMG/M metagenome (IMG submission 35501) | reverse complement strand
ACAGTTGAAGAACGAGAGATGTTAGGCAGGCAACAGGCAAACTGGGGTACTGTCAGACTTTTAGGTGGTGGAATTGTTCTCATTGCCAGTGGTGGCACATTCTGATAATGGTAACATAGTAATTCATTTTAATTGGAATCCAGCTCTAAACTTGGTAGATGATTTTAAATTTGTTCATCCAACAAAGATTCCTATAGTAATAGATTAAAATATAATGTGAGGGTATATATTATGGGCAATATAAAAATAGAGAAAACTGATTCAGATTTAGACTTTGATGTAGTGTATTTTAGTATAGAAGTAAGAAATCAAGGTTATCCAACGACAGGTGATTTAGGCTTTGTTGGAAGTGTGCTTATGTACGGATATATGGGGCGAGTTGAATTTCAGGAAGTGGGCACTAGAGTTATAGAATTTTCTTTAAATCCGACTGAAGGCTATTGCTTCCAACTTTCTGAGACTCTTTTAGGAGCTGATGGAAATCTGTTAATTGAGTTTTTACCAACAATTCATACTGGGTGTGTGGAAATTAAGATATGTTCGGAAATTAAAATCAATACGAATAGGACAGAAAGATGTGAATTTTATATTAAAAGTGAACTAGGCTTAATTGAACAATTTGGGAAAAGATTGAAATCTTTTGCGGAACAAGGCGGTTTGCAAGAAGTAAATTTACATACAATGAATAATGAGTAAACAGATTATTTCAAGTTTAAAAATAAATAGCGTAGAGTTTCGTAAGTAACGGCTCAATATCTTGAGCAAAAATTTCTAAATTCAAGAAAACGATAACGCATGGTACGAATTGTAGGAGTTGTATAAGGATGATTTTGACTTATATGGGAAATGACAGACCGATTGAGTTTGAAAAAGGAGTAGACTATTTTGCATTTGAAATAGATATTGATTTAAGAAGTAGTAGAGCAGTGTATCGAGTGGTAAATTCTTATGGTGAAATTGGATGCTATCATACAAACCAATTTGAAATGAAGACAAACTCACTTGAAGATATGATGTTTATTGAAAATGAGGAATTAAAAGGCTATACAGTTCGGTTAAAAAGTATTCAAGAATTAGATGACGTGTGTGAAGATGTTAATGGTGTTTGGCTTGCATATCATGATGGAAATAAAGAACTGGAAGATAAAATACATGAGATTTTGAAAAAGCAAGCTGAAAAAGAAGGTTTTCTCCTTGAAAAAGTAGTAGCTGTATAAAATTCGCATAGTTTAACGATTTTAAAGTCCGCATGATTGCGAAAATTACGCCAGAATGGTATAATACTTAAAAGTGTAAACGAGCGTGTTAACCCCTGAAAAGGGAATTTTTAAAAAGAGGGTACAGCAATGGATGCAAGATCTGTAGCATTTCAAGCGTTATTAATGGTAAGGGTCGAAGGTGCTTATAGTAACGAAGCTTTACAAAAAGTTTTTTCTGAACATCAGCTGTCAGCTTTAGATAAAGGGTTGGTGACGGAAATTGTATATGGAACATTAACGCATGAGCAGTTGTTGGACCATTGGCTACAACCTTATTTTCAAGGTCGTGTTAAAGTGTGGATTCGTATTTTACTTGCGATGACACTTTATCAAGTGGTCTATCTTGAAAAAATCCCTAGCTATGCAGCGATAGATGGTGCAGTTGAAATTGCCAAAGGTCGCGGTGGGGCGTTCAATGGGAAAACTGTCAATGCTATTTTAAGGAAAGCAACATCTGGTGACGGATTGCGAGAGGTCGACGAGCAAGAAGAATTAAATCGATGGGCGATCGAATATTCACATCCGGAATGGTTGATTCGTTTATGGCACGCTCAGTTTGGACATGTTCGAACTTTTGAGATGTTACGAGCAAATAATAAACGTGCCAAAATGGTATTGCGAGCCCATTCACGTTTGATAGATAGGGATGAATTGATGAAGCAACTAGCTTCTGAAGGGGTAACTTGCATCCCAGGTCGTTTGTGTGAGACAGCTGTTGTGATCACCTCGGGAAATCCATTGACAACGCATGCGTTTAAAGCGGGACTTTTTTATGTCCAAGATGAAGCGTCCATGTTGCCAGCCATGGCGCTTTCTCCTAAAGTGGGCGCTCATGTTTTAGATGTATGTGCTGCGCCAGGTGGGAAGGCTTTTCATCTGGCTGAGATGGTGGGTGAACATGGGGTTGTGCACGCGCATGATATTTATGACCATAAGATTGCCCGTATCAAAGAAAATGCCAAACGTCTAGGTATTCACCATGTTGAAGCTTCTATTTGTTCAGCTTTGGAACTTCATCACATTTATGAACCAGAAAGCTTTGATTATCTATTGGTTGATGCTCCGTGTTCGGGTCTTGGGATTATGAGGCGACATCCTGAGGTTAAATTCAGAAAAAAACCAGAGGATTTGGATGCAATTATTTCAATTCAAAAGGCTATTTTAGCCAATAGTGCAGCGTTTTTAAAACCTGGTGGACGACTTGTTTATAGCACATGTACAGTGAATAAAAAAGAAAATCAACGTCAAGTTGAAACTTTTTTAAAAGAAAATAAAGGTTTTGAACTCGATCCGAGTTTTGAAGGAAGAATGCCTGCTCGTTTAAAGCCTCATTTTGAACAGGGGATGCTGCAATTATTTCCTCAAGATTTTGAAACAGATGGATTCTTTGTCGCATCTTTGGTTAAATTAAAAAAATGAAGAAAACTTCAAAAGGAAATGGTATGATGAATAAACGGTCGATTTACGGTTTGACAATGGATGAATGGGAAGACTTTGTTGTGACAAATGGACAACCTAAGTTTAGAGCTGCACAAATTTTTGACTGGCTTTATGTGAAGCAAGTGGCCAGCTTTGATGAAATGTTAAATGTGCCAAAAGCATTAAAAGCGTTAATGACTAACGTTTTTGATTTCACAACTTTCGAAGTTGTTAGGCATCAAGAAGCCAGTGATGGCACGCATAAATTTTTATTCCGCTTGCCTGATAAGAACACCATTGAAACGGTATTGATGAAACATGCTTATGGGTTATCGATTTGTGTAACGACGCAAATCGGTTGTCGCATTGGTTGCTCCTTTTGTGCCTCGACCATTGGAGGACTTGTACGAAACCTTGAAGCGGGAGAAATTGTGGGACAAGTCGTTCATGTGGCACGTGCGTTACAAGTCCGTATTGGTCATGTTGTGGTAATGGGAATTGGTGAACCTTTTGAAAATTATGGTGCACTAACGAACTTCATTCATATTATTAATCATGACAAAGGGCTTAACATTGGAGCGCGTCACATTACAGTCTCTACGAGTGGAATTGTGCCCAAAATTTATGAATTTGCAGATGATCACAAGCAGGTTTCACTTGCGATTAGCCTACATGCACCTAATGACCATTTGCGTACGACCATTATGAAAATAAATCGTGCTTATCCTTTATCTGACTTGATGAAAGCAGTCCGTTATTATTTAAAGGAAACAAAGCGACGCATTACCTTTGAGTATATTTTAATGAAAGATGTGAACGATTTAGACGAGTATGCTTATCAGCTGGCTAAGTTGATTAAAGGAATGAATTGCCATGTGAATTTAATCCCAATGAACGCCGTTGCAGAACTTGGATTAAGTCGTTCATCTAAAAGTCAAGTCATGAGATTCAAAGAAATTTTAGAAAAAGAAAAAGTTAATGTAACAGTGCGCCGTGAAATGGGTGCGAATATTGACGCAGCATGCGGTCAACTGAGAGCGACAGAGCGGGCACGCCAAAGAGATAAGGCGAATTGAATCATGTTAATGATTCAAGAAGGGTGCAGTGCTTGCTGGTTTGACCAGCATTGGGCGGTTGGAAAGTAGGTGACCCAATGGTTTGGGAGTATAGTTATAAGACAGATGTGGGTCGTGTGCGTAGTCACAATGAGGATGCTGTTCAGATTTTTGAAGACCAGAATATGCTACTGATGGTTGTTGCTGATGGAATGGGTGGACATGCTTCTGGAGATGTCGCATCGAAGATGGCCATTGAGTTTATTAAAGAACAATTTGACAATGGAATGGTCATTTGCAACACAGATGAAGCAAGTATTTGGTGTCGCCAAGTGTTTGAACAGGTAAATGCGAATATTTTAGATTATGCGAAATTTTATGATGCGGGGACAATGGGAACCACCATGGTTATTGCAATTGTGACTGAAACATTTATGACTGTGGCAAACATTGGAGACAGTCGTGCTTACTTATTCGCATTTGATCAATTACGCCAGATCACCAAAGATCATACTTTTGTTCGAGAATTGGTGGAAAAAGGACAGATTTCAGAGCGAGCAGCTAAGATTCATCCACAAAAAAATGTGATCAGTAAAGCATTAGGTGCAAGTAGTGTTTTGGAATTTGATTTTTTAACTTTAGAACACTATGAAGCAGATAGCATTTTACTGTGTACAGATGGTTTAACAGGACTTGTTGAAGATCGCGAAATTTTAGCGATTCTAAAAGCTGATGTTGATGCCGAAACGAAGGTCAGACAACTCATTGAAAAGGCCAATGCCCATGGTGGTCGTGACAACATCTCTATTGCCTTGGCAACGTTTAAAGAAGGAAGTGCGTCTAAATGATCGTAGGAGAAGTAATCAATTCAAGATATGATATTAAAATGCTGATCGGTGACGGTGGTATGGCAAATGTCTACTTGGCATACGATCGCGTTTTACGAAAAAATGTTGCGATTAAAATGTTGCGTTATGAACTCTCAAAAGATGAAAGTTTTATTAAACGTTTTAACCGCGAAGCTTCTCAAGTGACCAATCTTGAGCATCCTAATATCGTTGCCAGTTACGCAGTAGGAACGTATCAAGAGCAGCCTTTTATCGTCATGGAATATATCCGTGGCAAAACGTTGAAAGATTATCTTCGTGAAATTGGACCGCTAACAGCAGAAGAAGCGATTTATGTCATGATTCAAATTTGTCAAGGGGTTGATCAAGCTCATGAACAAGGCATTATCCATCGTGACTTGAAATCACAAAACATCATGATTGATGATGAATTGAATGTTAAGATCGCAGATTTTGGAATTGCTTTGTCCAGTAATGAAGCGGATATGACGCAAACCAATACAATTATGGGTTCGGTTCACTATTTAGCACCTGAGCTTGCCCGTGGAAGTCTTGCAACAGTTGCTTCGGATATTTATTCATTGGGTATTTTGTTATATGAGTTTTTGACAGGGTCAGTCCCGTTTAAAGGCGAAGGTGCTGTTAATATTGCACTTCAACACATGGAAAATGAAATACCATCAGTGGGAGATACTTTCGCTGATCTGTCAGCCAATTATGATTATATCATCAAGAAAGCAACAGAAAAAAAGCCTGCGCAGCGCTATCCTGATGTTTTAGAATTAATTGAAGATTTACGTGTGGCACATATTGAAGGAAGCCTATTGGGTGGAACGAAAGTTCAAGAGGTAGTGGATGAAACCATGATTATTAAACCAATTAAAGGCAAGCATGAAAAAGAAGCACTCATCCCCTATAAACCTGCGAAACAGTTTAGCTTTTTATCACTTATCAATGGTATTTTATACACAGCCTTACTTGTAGCCATCGTCATTGTCTACATTGTTGTTGTTATTTTACCTGGGCGTTTTGAAACTGAGCATACGCGAATTCCAGACGTGACAGGTCTGACACCGGATGAAGCGAGAATTGCTTTTGATGAAGTAGGTTTGTACGGGGCACAAATACAAATCATCGAAATTAGGAATACAGAAATTCCAGAAGGAGAGATTTTCAGAACGAATCCAGCTATTGGTTCACAAGTGAGGATTATCGAAGATAGAACCATTAGGGTCTATATTACGACCCATGATTAGTTTATCATTAAAGCGAGAAGAATCTGAGGTGGATTGATGCAGAAAACAGGGATTATTTTGAAATCGTTGGCAGGCTTTTATGAAGTAGAAGCGTGCATCACACGAGAAATGGTTACATGTCGCGGTCGTGGCTTGTTTCGCAAAAATAGCTTTGTCCTTTTAGTGGGAGATCGTGTCAAATTTGATCTTTCTGATGACGGAAGTGGCTATATCACGTGTGCGGAAGATCGTGTCAATCAATTAGTTCGACCTCCAATTGCAAATGTTGGAAAAGCGTTGGTGGTTTTTTCTGCGAAAGAACCTGATTTTAATGTAAAATTTTTAGATCGTCTGTTAGCAGTTGTTGAAGCTAAGCAAATCGAAGCCATTATTTTAATTAGTAAAATTGATTTGTTGACCTTAGAAGAAAAAGCTTTTCTTGCACCTGTACTGGCCTACTATCGATCAATTGGCTATGCGGTGATTGAGACGTCTTCTTATGAACAAGTCGGATTTGATCAGATAACGGCACTTATTGATCAAGAAATCGTTGTTGTATGTGGTCAATCTGGTGTTGGGAAGTCTTCTATACTCAACGCGATTGATGCTAAACTTAATATTGAAGTCAACGCGATCTCTAAAGCTTTAGGGCGTGGGAAGCATACAACAAGACATGTTGAACTTCATAAGCTTGCAGGTGGCTTGGTAGCAGATACACCAGGTTTTAGTGCCCTTGATTTAGATGAGTTAGATGTAGAAGATTTGAGAGAAGCTTTTGTTGAGTTTATCCCTTTACAAGATCATTGTAAATTTAGAGGATGTCTACATCTGAATGAACCGAAATGTCGGGTTAAAGCCAGTGTTGAATCAGGAGATATTTTAACCTCAAGATATGAAAATTACGTGCAACTTCTAGGAGAAATTCAAAATCGGAAAGTGAAATATTGATTAAAAATGGAGGAATTGACATGGTAAAAGTAGCACCGTCAATTTTAGCAGCTGATTTTTCGAAATTAGCCGAAGATGTGAGTGAGATTGAAAAGCTGGGGGCAGATTGGTTGCATTTAGATATTATGGATGGGCATTTTGTTCCTAACATCTCGTTTGGTGCAGATGTTATAAAATCGTTGCGTCGACATTCTAACTTGTTTTTTGATGTCCATTTAATGATTGAAAATCCTGATCAATATGTTCCTGATTTTGTAGCTGCAGGTGCAGATTTGATCGTTGTTCATGCAGAAGCTTGCAAGCACCTTGATCGAACCATTGAGTTGATTAAAGCGGCAGGTATTCAAGCGGGAGTTGCGTTAAATCCACACACCCCCCCTGAGGTGTTAGAGTTTGTTATTCATAAACTAGATTTGGTGCTTGTAATGACTGTTAACCCTGGTTTCGGTGGTCAAACATTCAACGCTGTTATGATGGAGAAAATCAAAGATTTGAACGAATGGCGAGCGTATGGTGGACTTGAATTTTTGATTGAAGTAGATGGTGGTGTAACAGCTGAAAATGCCCGTGAACTAGAAGTCGTTGGCGCGGATGTCTTGGTAGCGGGAACAGCTATTTTTAAAGCGGCTGATCGATCGAGTGCGATGAGAAGGATTCGAGGTGAAGATGTATGATGGTACGAAGGGAGGGAAAAAGGGCACATATTGTTTGTGGTAGTCCTGATTTATGGTTGCCGAGGACATTAGAAGGATACATCATAGGTGTCGACCGTGGTGCATTGAAGCTCATTGAAAAAGGGATCGAGATGGATTGTGCCATTGGAGATTTTGATTCAGTTTCAAAAGAAGAATATCAGTTGATTGAAGAAAAAGTATCCTTGGTTATAAGACTTCAACCGGAAAAAGATGTAACAGACTGTGCGGCAGCACTAGCATATGCCGTGGATCAAGGGTGTGACGATGCTTGCTTATACGGTGTTATTGGAGGCAGGTTTGATCATCAATTTGCAGCCATTGGTTTATCTCTTAAATATGCAATGCGGCATTTTACTGTCTACCTCATCGATGAAAAAAATAAAATTTTTGTTTTACCGCCTGATCTGAATGAAGTAGAACGAAATGATAAGAAGTATATTTCTTTCTTTGCCCTTGAACGTACAGTGAAGCAGCTAAGGCTTGAAGATGTGAAATACCCCCTTGATAACTATGAATTGGCAGCGGATGACATGCTTTGTGTGAGTAATGAAATGTTAACGTCTAAGATGAGATTGCGTTTTGAAACGGGGTATCTACTTGTGGTTCAGAGTTCAGATTGATTGTTATAATCTGAGATTGATCAACATATATTAATGATATAAGCTTTATGTTTGATAGGGGGCGCCTAAGATGAGATTTATTACCATTAAGTTACCGAGATTTATTAGTATTATTGTGATCGCATTTGTGAGCATTTTTAAAGGGAAAGAGGCTTAAACGAATGAAAAAATGGGGTGACAGAATCGAGTAGGGTGCTTACTCGATTTTTGTGTTATTAAAAAAGCTCACTATTGTGATGCACTAGGAGCAAAGTTATAGAAATAGTAAATTAACCATGTAAACAATGAGCAAGCCAGGCAGTCCAAGTGCACCAATTAAAAGGTAAGCAAGATAATGAGATGTCAGATTAACACCGACGAACGTTCCCAAAAAATTAAATGCATAGAAAGAGACGAATCCAAAAATGGATTTTTTTAAGACCCAGAAAATGGCTTTCATAAAAGATTTCATGTTTGACGACCTCCTTACTTCAAATGTATGCGAAAGTTTCAAACATCATGAATTTAACGAATGGAGAATACGGTCACTTTCACTGATGTTGATGCGGGAGGGTTGGATCAATCAAATGCTAAAAAATTTAATTTAAAACATTTTCATCGCTTCAAAGCTTGATTTTATTGAGAAAAATGGGTAAAATGAAAGTGTGTGTTTTATTAGGGTTTAAACAATATAGGAGGCGTTTACGCATGGCAACTAAGGTAGCAATTAATGGGTTTGGACGTATTGGACGTTTAGCTTTACGTTTACTTGTAGAAAAATCTGAATTTGAAGTGGTGGCAATTAACGATTTAACAGATGCTGCCACATTGGCACATTTATTCAAGTATGATTCAGCTCAAGGTCGTTTTAACGGAGAAATTGAAGTTAAAGATGGCGCTTTTGTCGTTAACGGAAAAGAGATCAAAGTATTAGCTGAACGCAATCCGGAAGATTTACCATGGGAAGCGCTAGGTATTGATGTCGTACTTGAATGTACTGGATTCTTCGTTTCTCAAGAAGGAGCTGGAAAGCATTTAACTGCTGGTGCTAAAAAAGTCGTTGTATCTGCGCCTGCAACAGGAGATATTAAAACTGTTGTATTCAACACGAACCATGATATTTTAGATGGGTCTGAAACAGTTATTTCAGGCGCTTCTTGTACGACAAACTGTTTGGCACCAATGGCAAAAGTATTACATGATAGCTTCGGCATTCAAAAAGGATTTATGACAACGATTCATGCTTATACCAATGACCAAAATACATTAGATGGACCACATCCAAAAGGTGATTTGCGTCGTGCGCGCGCGGCTGCTGCGTCAATTATTCCAAACTCAACAGGTGCTGCAAAAGCGATCGGTTTAGTTATCCCAGCTTTACAAGGGAAGTTAGATGGTGGCGCACAACGTGTGCCGACGATTACAGGTTCTTTAACTGAATTGGTTGTGACTTTAGATAAAAATACATCAGCTGATGAAATCAATGCTGCTATGAAAGCCGCTGTTAATGAGTCATTCGGTTATACTGAAGATGAAATCGTCTCTGCAGATACGATTGGAATCAATTATGGTTCTTTATTTGATGGAACACAAACGAAAGTCATGGAAGTTAATGGTGAACAGTTGGTTAAAGTTGCGGCTTGGTATGACAATGAAATGTCTTACACATCACAGTTAATCCGTACTTTAGGATACTTTGCTTCATTAATTTAGTTTGATTTGAGACTGGCTTGAAAAAGCTGGTCTTTTTCGAATGGTTTGTCTTTGTTGTTAGTTATATAAATAAGCATTCAATATGAAACACTTTCTATTTATGGGTAGAAAGGTTTTATTGTAAACTGGAGTGTAAAAAAATGGAGTATGGAATATGGCTGCCAATTTTCGGTGGCTGGTTGCGTAATGTAGAAAATGAGCAGATGCCACCCACATTTGAGTATGCAAAACAAGTGGCACAGCGTGCAGAGGATCTTGGATTTAGTAAGATTTTAGTTGCAGAATTATATTTAAATGACATTAAAGGCATCGAAGAAAATGTGCTTGAAGCATGGACGACCTCAGCAGCTTTAGCTGCAGTAACAAATGAAATTGAGTTGATGTCAGCGGTGCGTCCTGCTTATCATAATCCGGCGGTTGTTGCTAAAATGGCTGCCAATATAAGTGAAATAAGTGGCGGTCGTTTTACGCTCAATGTTGTTTCTGCTTGGTGGGAAGAAGAAGCGAGACAGTACGGCGGCCTCTTTACAACACATGATGAGCGGTATGCGAGAACAGAAGAATTTGTGAATGTGTTAAAAGGACTGTGGACTGAGCCGACTTTTAATTATAAAGGTAAATTTTATCATCTTCAAAATGCGAAGTTTGCACCTAAACCTCAAAAGTTGCCAACGCTTTATGCAGGTGGAGAAAGCGAGCAAGGGAAATCAACCATTGCATCTCACTGTGACGCTTACGTTATGCATGGTGGAACAGTAGACGAGGTTAAAGTTAAGATTGATGAGATGAAGGAGCGCCGGATAGCACTTGGAAAAGAGCCATTTGAATCATTCGGAATGGCAGCTTATGTGATCTGTCGAGATACAGAAGAAGAAGCACAAGCTGAATTGGCACGCATTACCAAAGTAGCATCTTTAGAAGGATACGCAGGTTATCAAGATTTTACAACCAAGTCAGAACTGGAACAAAAAGTTGCCTTACAAGACTACTCAGTGTCTAATCGGGGTTTACGACCCCACTTAATTGGAACACCTGAGCAGATTGCCAATCAAATTTTAGCTTATCAACATGTTGGCGTCGATTTCTTATTGTTGCAGTCATCACCCCAGCTAGAAGAAATGGAAAGATTTGCAAAACAAGTCATGCCACTCGTTCAACAGAAATCACGTTAGGGAGCAGATGAAAATGAGTAAAGTTTATGTGATTCATGAAAATTCAGAATGGACTGAGCATTTAATTAAACGACTGGATGACTTAGAAGTTCCTTATGAAGATGTTTTATTAAATGAAGGAACAATCGACTTATCAGCTATACCAAAAGAAGGCATTTATTATAGTCGAATGAGTGCATCAGCGCATACGAGAGGAAATCGCTATGCGCCAGAACTTGCCAATGCTTACTTTTCTTGGCTTGAACATCATGGACGACGTCTTATCAATGGTAGTCGGGCATTATCATTAGAAGTGAGTAAAGTGCGTCAATATCATGCCCTTGAACAATGGGGTGTTAAGACGCCGAAAACCATTGTTGCTGTTGGGAAAGATCAAATGATTCAAGCAGCGAAAGACTTAGGGATGGATGCTTTTATCACGAAACATAATCGCGCTGGAAAAGGTCTTGGGGTTCGACTTTTTCATAGCGTTGAAGCTTTAGAAACGTATGTGAATAGTGAAGCATTTGAAGCACCTGTCGATGGGATCACGCTCATTCAGCAGTATATTAAATCACCAGAATCATACATTACCCGATGTGAATTTGTTGAGGGTAAGTTTCTTTATGCAGTGCGTGTAGATACCTCAGAAGGGTTCGAACTTTGCCCAGCAGATGCATGTCGCATTGACGATTTATTTTGTGCAGTTGATGGTGCGAAAACAAAACGACCACCTAAATTTGAAATCATCCATGATGTGGCAGTTGAGTTGATCGAAAAATACGAACAAGTTTTAAAAGCACAGCAAATTGAAGTAGCAGGCATTGAATTCATTGAGGATGAAGCAGGGCATGTCTACACGTACGACATTAACACAAATACCAACTACAACAGTGATGCAGAAGCAAAAGCGGGGATTTATGGCATGTTGGCAGTGGCAACGTTTTTGAAAAATGAATTAGATAAAATAAAATGAATCAGTAAAGGAGCAAATGAAAATGAGTAAAAGATTTGACATTGTTGGAAGTTTTTTAAGACCGGAGAGGTTGTTAGCTTTTAAAAGAGAGATCGAAAGTCGAGATGATATTACTTATCCGTTTTATCGTGATTTACCAGGTTATAAAGCAATGGAAACAAAAGCCATTGAACAAGTGATCAACAAACAAATTGATTTAGGATTACCAGTTATCAGCGATGGTGAGTTTTCAAAATCGTTATGGCATTTGGATTTTGTTTGGGGACTGGGCGGTGTGCGTCGTTATATTTCCGATAAAGGCTATGTATTCCGTGATCACGAAGCGGGATGCGGGTTTGAAACACGAAAAGATGTGGGAATTGAAGTGACTGAACCGTTAAGCGGAAAGGGTCACAACCAAATCAAAGTTTATCAACTGATTCAAATGTTTGCTGGTGATCATCCAATTAAACAATGTATCCCATCACCTGCACATATTTACGGAGAATTCCTATGGTCACCTTATATTACTGCAGAGCAGGTTTATGCAGATCATGAAGCGTTAAAAGCTGGTTTATTGAATGCTTATAAGGAATTTATTGAAGAATTTGTTCAAGTCGGTGGAAAGATCATTCAATTAGACGACTGCTTATGGGAAGTATTTGCTGCTGATAACGAAGCATCACCCTTTGCGGGAAAAAATCCTGCTGATGGACTTAGTGTGGCTCATGAATTTATCGCATTAAACAATGAAGTCATTGCTTTTGCAAAAGGGTTAGGTTTAACTGTTTGGACACATAATTGCCGTGGAAATTATAAATCTCGTAGTATGTCAGATGGAACGTATGAATCCATCGCTGAACTATTTTTGAAAAGTCAAAATTATGATCGTTTTTACTTAGAATGGGATGATGATCGGGCAGGTTCGTTAAAAGCATTAGAAGTATTTAAAAATCGTGATGTGGAAGTCGTACTGGGCTTATTATCAAGCAAGACAGGTGAAGCAGATGATGAAGAACGTGCCTTGGCTTTACTTTCAGAAGCTGCGCAAATTTTGCCAAAAGAACGCTTATTGTTATCTCATCAATGTGGCTTTGCTTCATGCGATAATGGAAATGAATTAACAGAAGCACAGCAATGGGAAAAAATAAAGCAAGGTCAAGCCATTGCTTTGAAGTTTTGGAATGAATAAGAAGCCCCTCATCAGCAAGTCATAAGATGTAGATAAAAACACCTTTGAAATCAAGCGAATCATAAGCAGACTGGAATCGAATTAGAATGTTCTTTTGTGCCACAAAAAAAGGGACGTGTGGAACGCCTATTCGGCACACTCCAATCACGTCTTCCTATTGAATTTAAGAGACATGGCGTTTCCACCATTGACAATGCCCTTCAAGAAGCCAAGCCTTCTAAAATATATATCCCAGATTTTTCACACCCTTGGAAATCTGGTGCGTTTTCTAAATTTGTATATGAATCTCATCTTACTGTTAAGGGTTGGGAAAATCTTCAATATTCTTCTCATAACGCTCTAGCCAATGTTGATGAAATTTTAAGACATTTTTAAATTTGCTTGACAGTGGTAACTTTGAAAGATAACGGAATTACTGCATATTTTAAAGATTGTTAAGGTTATACAGCTTATAAGATCAGCGAAATCCATGATAAGCTGATT
>JGI24700J35501_10930389_pt1 | contig 13554 bp, 10 predicted proteins | sample TergutTh196P1_FD_35501 | JGI IMG/M metagenome (IMG submission 35501) | reverse complement strand
CCAATAATGACTTTGTTTACTCGAGACATAATTGCAAATATGGCAGAGTCTGTTATTACAGTTGTCTGGATCTTGCTCTTGCCTAAACTGACAGCCAGTTCATGACCCTGCAACCAAAAGTGCTCAACACAGTCATGGTATGTCAAATAATAAGTAGTTACAAGCTGATTGCATCAATTCCACATTTAGAGCTACATTAAAATATCGGGCATTACAGCACTGAATAACTAATACGTACCTGTAAGCACTCATAATTTTTAATATTCCAGAATGCTATTTATTTAACTCTGGATGATTCAGTAACATAAGATATACCTTATTACTTATACATTCCTGATTATAGTTTACAAACTGAAAGATACAAGAATAATATGTGTAATACCACTTTTACATGCACGGGTTCGTATAATGCAGTGCATGTTTTTCATTAACAGTGAGATAAGTTTCACAGCATTATGCAAATGCAGTAAATATTTAAATTTTTATCATTTTTAGAAAAAAATCTTGAAAAGACATGAACTCCTGTACTGAATGGTACAGAGAACTGCTCATTGTTAAACTTTATCTTGTCCATATCCGTGCACTGAGAAGACTATTTTACATAAAAACGTGACTAATGCACTTATATATGTTACCACCACTTTATTACACTGAAGCACTCCTACATGTTTCAAACCTCAAAGGGCCATTTTCAGGGAGTACATTTCATGAGCCAGGGCAACAAAATGTGTGTCCAGATATAAATATCAGATTAAAGAGCAACATATTATATGTTCTGTGTTCTGATGTAAACGTATGAGTATATGCTGAATTTTTGGATTTCATTAATTGCAACAACAGCAGTGCACTCATTCCTCTTATGTTATTCATAGCTGTACCTAACTATGAGTCTAGGTACAAATCTGGAGTTTTGTAAGTGAAAAGTCACTATCAAGACTCGGTTGATGTGTAATACTCACTCGACAGAAGGGTGCACATTCAGCAACAATAACCTGAAACTTCCTCTCTGTAGCAGCTTTTTTAAGAAAGGCTTCAACTAATGCTGATTTCCCAAGAGTCATGATAATCTCATTTGAATGGATATGCTGCCTTGCTTGCTGAGCAATGTTGTCAGAACTGTAATCAAAACAGTGTTCTTTCAGCCATCTCTAGTGGCCACATGCTTCATCTGTTACTTTGGCAAGCACTCAGTCCTGTCTACTTTATAGCAGGTTAAGTCAGCAGGAACAATTTCATCTCTGGCACCTGCTGTCCCTTGGCTTCATATGAAATGTGTTCCTCTCTTATAAGGAGACGGGTGACAAACCGTGAATAAGAACTTCTTTCATTCACAGCTGCTGAATAACAAATGTACATCTTTAACCTTTTTGCAATGAATTTGGACATCTAAATTTCAGCACACCGTCTATGTAAAATGTGAATATTTTGTGAACAAAAGAAGACAACATTATGAAATACACACAAATAGAGATTGTGTAGCATGTCCCAAAAAATTCAGTAAGTAAATTCACATCCCTTAGTCAAACCTCTTTTACCTACAGGTGTAGAGATACATCTGTGACTAATATACAAAATGCAGTCACTGAGGGGTAGCAGTACACCTGTCCTATATATAGGATGCACGCTTTCTAAAGGTAATTCCTAACCTGTTAGTGATGTCAATGAAATTCATGAAGTATTCAGTTAATACCATCTACACTGGTACAGTGGTCTTCCTCTCACCTCCTTGTATGTTACATAATCTTTGCAGGTTATTACTAATAGCGCATTCAAAATCACAAATGGCAAATTCTTTATAAAGGAAACTTGACATACTATCCAGTAGCAGTAATAATGATAATACCTTGTTTCTAACTCCATTTCAAACTCTCCAATATGTTCCATGACACGGGATCGAAGATCTGGTAACAACTTACTGTAGTCAGCCAGCACGTTCCCTTCTGCTGTGACAATCTTGTGCAGAGACTCCTGTGCATCTACCTCTTCTTGCTTGTTCTGCAAGCATATTTACTATGATCCACTCTCTCTCTCACTGCATTCCCACCTACTTCTCAAAATAATGTATAAAGTAAGTTCACCACTTGTTCAGGTTGCTGCCATAAGAAAAAATCAGACACTGCAGGTATTTGAAAACAAAGTGCAGATTTTGTTTTTATGATAATAGTAGGGATTCAGCTATTATAAATAAATGCTACCTTGACATTTTTCAGTCCCCAGGGTGAATGCCATGCAATACCTTCAGTATACTGATTTGTTGAATCTCAAGTATATATGCATCTTACATAGTGGTGCAACTGTTAACACCTGGTTATCTGCACTACATATACCTTACCTGAAGTTTTGGGGTCAGTATTCTATACACTATTGTTTTTAATGTATCAGCTCCTTTTACAGTTCTCTTACTCAACCCTTTGTGCTATCCGTATCTTGATTAGGCCACAACCATTTGCTAGAAAATCCATTCCAGTTCACCATTCACCAGTCCTCCTGACATATTACAATCTAAGATACAATGAATTTAATACTCTTCACACATCTCTAACTGTAACGGACGATGATCAAACCAAGTACTTATGAACACATTACTGATCCAGCAGTTAATTCCCACCTCTAATGCTGAAAGCTATTTAATATTCTTTGTATTGGTATCACCGACTTCTACTATAATCAATGACTGCCCATAGCATGAAAAGGATATAAGAAAAAACACACTGACGTGGTAACTGAACCACATGACTGCATGCAGTGACCACCATGACATTTCATACCTGCTGGGTGGCTATGTATTCCTCCCGGATTATCTTGAGAATTCGTCTTACCATGTTGCCTACCGATGCATGCAGCGGAAGTGACTTTGTTAGCTTCTTACCTTCTGCATTTACTAGCGCCATGAGATCTCTGCAATAGGAGAATGAGATTTTAGGACACTGTGGCCCGAACATCCACCAATACATGGGCATTCCAGATGGCTTCACCACTTACTGTGCCGTTTGCCAGCTTTGATGTGCAATAACCTCCTTCAACAAGTTGACCGTGTTAAATGCTATGTCATAGGAACCCCACACTTTTCTGAAACATCAGCAACAGATTCGAAAATGCACCATCAGCAGTTAGTAAAGTTTCTCCTAGCTAACAGAATAAACCATAAGTCCACAACGGTAAGAAGCAACGTACGATTATTGGAAGCTCAATCGGAGTTCAACGTAACGCCCTACATTACAGCATCAAGTACTAAGAGAACATGTGTGCCAATCAAACTTACCCCTGCTTGATATCATTAATGAAATTACATATCTTTTCGTCCGTATTACTTGAAATATTTTGCATATTTGTAACTGATTTATTTTTATCAGTTTTGAAAAATACACACACCACCATTAACTAACTTCGTATGTGTCTGACGATCTCTGAACCTCAATGCTGCCAAAGTCTCAAACTTCCCTATCGAAATGCAATAGCATGCAGTTAGAGCAAATATTTGATATTGATGGCGGCAACGAAACACAGATATGAACGTGTCACTTATTCTTTCAGCGCTACATGCCACATTTTCGACAGCTTAATTTACACTAGCAACCATTTAATCGGTTGAATTCGAAGTTCCTCATTTCAAAGACGCAAGGGTGAGATTTCTAAGTTGTCCATACCTCCGATCTGTTTACCATGTGCAGTAGTGGTTACATGCTAGGAGGTTGAATGTGTAAACATCTCTTAAATAAGTTATTTTGAAATTAAAATACTACGAATGTTTCGTAGTTTAGTAATATAAACATTGTTTCTCAATTTGGATTGTTTTTATGTCGCCTATATACACAGGTTCGGAAACGTTACTAAATATTGCCTTCGGCACGTGTCATGGAGAGAGTAATCGTTACAGATCCTTCAGACTTATCAGTTTAAAAATAGTTTGTTGTTGTTGCCACGTATGATACCAACAAATACAAGCATTATGAGCAATGGTTTTGCTCTGTTCGTCCCTTTCATTCTGTGCTGCGTCTCTCTTCACCACGAAGTTTGGTCACATCTGTCGCCTCGGCGGGTTAATTTGGCCCACGTTATAAAGTTTTATATCATACCTCTCATAACCTTGTTTATCTGAGAATGGGAGGGGCATGGCTTGTACTTTTCAGGAACTGAAGTTGTTTGGGTTGAAGCTGCTTTCGTCCATGTTTAGGAGTCGGTTAATTGGCCGTCGTGTGCCTCGGAGGCGCGGGTTCGAGCCCAAGCCACGTATTTCTCCCAGTACGTACGTTTTACGCTGTCCGTATTATTCTACCAGTGCTGCGTTCCCTTATTCGTCTACCACCGTTACTGTATAATCCCAGCAATTGACAGCGTAATTCAATACAACAATTCTCTCTTCTGTGTACACCCCTGAACAACAACAATAAGAATAATCTAGCTGACTTGGAGTTGGGCCACTTATTGACCCGTTCCCTTCTTACACTTCTAGAAGTTTCTTTAATGGTCTCCCCTGGTTTTTTCTGCCTTTTGGTCTGTATATTTTATTATCCTCTGTAATATAATAATAATAATTTTAAATTAACATAATTTAAGTACTTGGAAATGGCAGTACTAGATCACATGATATTAATCCAGTTATAATTTTGTCTGCACCTAACCGTCGAAGTATATGAAACTGCAGTTCGCCTGTCATGCTATGTGTATAAATATGTAGATTGGTTTGTGACATGGATTGAGAGTGTTGTACAACAGTGCTAAGGAAGATAGTTTGAGCTAAAGAGGAATGATACAACCAGGGACTGAAAGAAGTAATGTAATGTGGAGCTTCATAATTGTTATGCTTTATCTAGTGTTGTAGGTTGATGCAGTTATGGATGGAAGGGTGCAGGCATGTAGTGTGCTAGAGGGAAATGAGAAATCCATACACAGTTGTGGTCTGGAAATGTCAGGAGAAGAGACTGCCAGGGGGACAAACATAGATGAGACAATTTTAGTATTGATCTCAGAGATGTAGTATGTAAGTTTGTGTATTCTCTATAGTGGTAGGCTTGAGTGTGTTTCTTCAAGCTTTAGTTTTTTTGTTCGCAATACTACTTCTGAAGTTTTACTGTTCTCATTCCAGTAATGTGTTTTGATGCTTTTGACTTTTTTCTTGTGATGCAAATTCCAGACATACAGAATAAAGAAAGACTGTCTTTAGTAATTTTTATGGCACCTGCAGATGTTTTAATACAATTGCTTTGTATGGTACAACACAATAAGAGATAATTCTGTCTTTTATTATTCATCACAATGTTGTTATAGTCCATTACACTGTATAGTCTCCAAACTATTGAATCTAAAAGCCTGCGTTTATTTATAACAGTTGTGTGGATTCCTTTGAGTGTCTTACTTTTCTGTTGCAGTCATTGTCAGAACCACACACCTGTCCAATTGTCATGTTGCCTGCAAAACAGAGGAGCATATTGTTGGCAAAGGAGATTGCAATGGAATCACACAGGAATGTGAATTATGTGTCAAGGCTTTTCCAGCCTCAAAACTTTGTTCCTAAAGATAGCCAATTGAAGAAAGAAGACTGTCTGTCCAAGAGCCAGAAGGTGGCTTTATTTGCTTTACTGCAATTGTGCTGGATCTTGCCTGAGCATTCAGAAATTAATCACCTTAAAAATAATTGGAACTCAAAGGTCCAAGATTGTGGGCACAGTTGCAGTGCATTCATAGCTCGATCGGCATGATTCATCCTTTCACTTTCAATTTCTCCATTGTATCTTGATAGGATATTTTCTTTTTAGCTCTTTAGTCTCCCATGTAGACTTATCCATTGAGGTTTTCCAACCAAAACTTTGTATAAATTTTAGTTTATAAGCCATGTCACATCCATTTACAATTTAAATATAACAAAGACTTAACTCACAATATATCAACATTAAAACAATAAAATATTGTACAATATAATGTAAGGTAAAATATCAATACCAATAAAAACAGATAGGTATGACAACTTGGGAATTCAGCTGTATTTTAAAAGATGTGATCTTGTCCAACTTTTTATGTGATCTGTCTGCTCATTTGATTCTTCTCTATATGATCACTCCTACAATATTAGATGAAGAGTACAGCCTCTGTACATCGTAGAAACATCAGTGGCTTGGCATTCGGTGAGTAACATGTGTGTTTGTCAAACTTGCAAACATTATGCAGCATCTGATATTGTTCACAGGTTCATCTGTCATTTTATGGCTGCATAATGTAACATGTCTGAAATTTGACAAGAGTTTTACAGATGCATTACGGGCAGTTTATACTGTAACCTGCCAATGAAATTTAGAGTTACGCAGATCCTTCTGTGTACATGTCAAACACAAAAGGTGTTATGGAAATATTTTCAGATATATGTGGAAGTGGCATGGCTTGGATTTTGGTGTTACTGTACCTATTGTATGTATATTCAGGGTGGTTGCAGTGCTGACTGCAGCCACTGCTCTCTTGTTGCAGCTGATGCAAGATTTGGGCGTGATTCATCAGGCAAGTACTGGAGTATTCCACTTGCTTCCACTTGGTGAACGTTCCCTGCAGAAGTTAATCAATATTGTTGATGATGAGATGGTTAAGATCAGTGCACAGAAGTTACTGCTGCCTCTTCTGACACTTGGAGAGCTGTGGAAAGTTACAGGTATGACCAGGCATGAACAAGTCTTAACTTTTAACACATTACAAATAAGTAAAAGTAAAAGTTTTAAAAAACACATACACCACACTGTGTACACATGATATTTTGAAAGCTGCTACTTTCCTCCTTGGGTGAATAATATGTTCACTATGCGTATTTCTACTTGATATGTCTTGCTAAATACAGTCATTACATTAAGTGTTGTCAAAAACTCAGATGAAAATATCTACATGTGCCAGTTCAAAACAGAAAAAGAGTTCACAAATAAGAGAAAAGTTCTGAAGCAACAGGCACCATTTTACATAATATGATAACACAGAAGACATGTTTTACTGAGGGAATAACTGACAAAATGGGTGCCAGAGGAGACATCCAAGAAAATTGTTGGTTTGACTTGCACAACAAAGAGGTGCTTGTGTATCATATTGCCATGAAACACAAGAAAATGGTGTATTTTCATCCTCCAACATAACTGTCATTCACAAATAGTCTGACACAGAATGTCAAGCAAAACTGCATTTTATGAACTGGTACCTTCAGGGGTGTATGGGGGAGAAATTGACTACATACTGGTTCTATTTAGCAATGAAGTTTGGTTTCATCTCAGTGTACAAACACTCAGAGTAACAGTTATTGGTTTTTATGTGCATAAACTACAATGTTAATCCATGGAATGCACGTACAGGAAGAGGCTCTGTGTGTGTGTGTTTTATGAGAGCAACTACAATCACTGGGCCATTTTTCCTTGAAACCATAAATAGACACCTTACGTTTTGACACCACTGTTTGAACACCTATCTGATTATAAGAATGTATAGCTTTTCTTTAACAAGAATGTAACAGCTCACACCACACAACATTTCCAGCTCCTAATCTAATTATGGTGAGTAAGGACCTAATATTAATTGCAGCACATTATACTAAAGCATGTGAACATCCACTGGCAGTATAGTGCAATAGTGGCAATCTCTGCATTTTCTACCGTCACATGAAGTGGTTGGAGAGTAGAGGGATGCATGTGGACCTCTTGAGAAAAGTCTCTGTATTATGTAATCTGTGTAACAGGATATCATGTGATGTTCGTGTTGGCTGTTTATACATCTGTGGCGCTATGATAAAAGGAGCAGTAGTTAATATTAATAAACAAATTCAAGGATTTTTCTACGTGTCAGTCAATTTTTCACTCTTCATAGACAAACACATAAGGAGCTTTGCTGAGTTCTGATTATGACTTCAAAAGGGTTCTTATATTGTTTCAGGTCGCTGGGAAACTGTAGGGAAAGAGCTGTTCACCCTGAAGGACCGCCATGACAAGGAGTTTGTGCTTAGTCCAGTAGGTAAACAGACTGAAGCCAGTTATATTTTCAAGCTGCAAGATTTGTTCAGTGTTCAGGTTTTGTTTACTGGACAAGACATAAAAAGAAGGATTGAGTATTTTTGAAAATGGTAGGTGACCAAAAGTTAAATTTCTGAAAGAGGGTATGACTTGTAATATATATTTACAATACACCTTGATTATTCTATGTGATAGTTGTCATCATCACTACCACCACAACTACCACCACCACTGCTGCCACCCTATGGCCATTGACATATTTTGTTTGATACCCTCTTCTTCCAGATAGGTTTATTAAGGTCACAGTTTAAAATTTTCTTAAATATATGTGATAATATTACAGACTGACCCTTCCTACAAATTCACCCATGTCCATGGTCTTTGTTTTTGTTGATGTCTGTGATATCAGGATTTTCCACCTTTTCTGAGTGTTGCATCAGCCCTATATAATATTCTCCTGTGGAAGGTCGTGGGTTCAATTCCCGATGGTGTCATTGGAATTTTTCATTGACACAATCCTTCCAGCCTCACTATGGCCTTGGGGTTGACTCAGCCTCTAACAGAAATGAGTACCAGGAATATTTCCTGGGGGGTAAAGGCGGCTGGTGTGTAGGGCTGACAGCCTTACCACCTTCATGTGCTGAATGTCCTGAAGTCTGGGAATCTCAGCCTCCAGGAACCCTCAGGGCCTGTCCAGGCCTGTAATGGGATTGCTTTACCTTTTTTTTTATTGTTATGAGTATAAATGCCTTGCATATATCTGCTGTGGGAGGATCCAGCCACTGCTTTCAGAAAAGGAAACTTTGTCACTTCCTATCTGTGTCAAGAATCCAGTAACAGTTGGAATCACCACTATACTGTCAGTCTGCATTGGACTGTAGTGCCATTGAAGAAGAAAAAGAAGTAGTAGAAGATGATGATGATAAAAAAGAAGACAACTCTACTGTGCCATAAATTCCAAAGCAATGTTTTCTTCTTGTTCCACACACACGCGCGCACGCACACACACACACACACACACAAACACGCGCGCACGCACACGCACAGAGATATATATATATATATGAGCTTATGTAATCTTATATTAACATCAACCTCTTTGAAATCACATGCATTCAGACTGTTTTGTGGTATAAACTGGTTAAAATTCGTCGTTTTTCACCTTTTGATGCTGTACAACAGCCCAGAAGCATCTCATTCAAGAAGCATTGCAGTTACAATCTGAAATCTCATTTATCAACCAACCATACTCTAACCAGCCTTATATCTTATTTTATTAGAATTGTGTACAGTAAAAGTAGATTTTACATTTCTGCAGAGACCATTTAAAATGAATGAAAAATCAAGGAAATGAAAATTTATGTACCTATGAAATTAAATACACTGAATATATACAGCATTATATTAGAAATATGATTTGTTGAAAGTACTGCATTAAAAATGTAATCTAGTTCCCATCTTCCACATGTGCGTTAAAGTAGGTTGCTGCTTCTTTCCTTTTTGCTGAACTCTGTACACCTTGTTTACATTACTAGTGAAGGCAGCCATTGTGTTATCATCAGACTGTAAGAGGTAGTCCATCACAATATCATTGCCCTCCAGTGCTGACAAAAATGTTACTTGAGGTTATTTATGGCAAAGTGAAGTTCTGTGGTGAAGAGACAACTGGTTCCTCTACACGAGGGCTGGCAAATCTATGGCATACAGAAAGATTTGCTTGGCATGCAGCATTCACTGCTGCCCCAATTTTTTTTATGCCTGACCAGGGTCTCTGTATTGTATAGAATATGTGTATATAAACACATATCTGACTGCATAGAGATTGTATATGAATTACCGTTGGTACTATACAATATGACAAGTGAAACATTTCCACACAGATCTGGAGTGGTGTGAGGTGTTTAACAGATAATTATAATTGGGGTGCCAGCCTGGCTGTGACTGGGCAAATACATGACATTGGACAAAACATTTTACTATCTTCTTGTAAAGCAGGAATTAGTAGCAGTTTCAGTCACTTCCAGAGTTTCTTCCTTATCACATTCATCAAAGAGGCCTTTATTATAAATTGAGTAATTATATACTATGAATTAATTGTACAATTATGATTGTAAATAATACTGCAGTAATTAATAATAATTATGGAAGGCTCCGAGACATTATTTTGCTCTTCAGAATTCCCATGGGCACATGAAAGAATTTATTCAAAATTTATAGACATTGTTGTCATGTGCCCTCGAAAAAGTTTGCTAGCCCTGCTCTACAGAATATGTACACACAGAAACTCATACTGGCCTTGAACTCATACCATATGTGTGTGATTTGGTATTTCTTATTCTATTTCCTGGAAACAACCTGAAACAGTTTTGGGTCATATTCATGTTTATCACCTCCTTTTGTTACCTCTGCCTTCAGATGTTAGCCACTCAGACCTTGGACTTTACTGCTATGTTGCTGTGGTTAATCATCATTGGTTTAAAGTTGGCATCCTAACTTCGCCTTTTCCCTTTTTGAATTTGTTACCAGCATGCTGCGTGAAGTAGAATGGCTGCAGATTCTCTCTTCTTGCTTCCATTTACATTTGTGACAGTTTAGCAGTATGTGCCTTGGTTTGGCTCTGCACACTCTATTTTAGCTTGGCATGGCCCTGTACTGTGCTGTGTGCATGTGAATTCAAGTTGACCACAGATGTCTGAACACCAAATTTAAGGAAGAAATTTCATCTTACATTCCGGTACATACATTATGTAAGTTGACAGCAACATGCCAATTTATGTTCAATTGGAACATGAAATTGAGGAATTAAGTAGAAAGTACAAACATATATTCCAGGAAAATACAACACTGTTGTTACTACAATCTTGGCAAGACCAATAAAAATGTGTATAGAATTCAAGGAAAATGTAGATTCAGGGAATGTAAAATCCATGTTTCACGGTATGCGGTTATTTGCCCAGAATTTGCATTTTTATGTGCAGGTACTTTATCTTGTTAGCTGATTCTCTAGAGTCCATTCAATCCACCTGTCTTTATATACATGCTGTTTTTGTCTTGCAGACACACGAAGAGGCAGTTACAGAACTAATTGCTTCAGTGCCGCAGCTGTCCTACCGACAATTTCCCCTGCGACTGTATCAAATTACCAGTAAATTTCGTGATGAGATACGACCACGATTTGGGCTCCTTCGTGGAAAGGAGTTTGTAATGAAGGATCTATATACATTTGATGTGTCTGCAGACACAGCCAGTGAGACCTACGAGGCAGTGAGCAAAGCTTATGAGAACATTTTCAGGAGAATAGGCATCCAGTATCTAAGAGGTAAGGCAGTTTAATTAAAGTTGGTTCTATCTATGAGAAATTGAAGGAAAGAGATTGCTTTGATGTCTAGGCATACATGTGAGGGTGATAATGAAACTGATCTTGAAGGAATAGGGTGGGAGGACATGGACTGGATTCACTTGGATGATGTTAGGGACAAATGGTGGTCTCATTTGAACATGGAAATGAGTTCCATAAAATGTGGGGAGTTTATGTGCAGGCCGAGGACCTGTTACATTTTGAAGAACAACTCTGCTCATTAGAGTTGATTAGTTAGATTTATGCAGTGCTGACTTGTCAGGGCTCATGATCAGTGTAACTGAATATGTCAAATGGGAAGAAATAAAGGGAATATTGAAAAGACGCATGAAGGTTTGTCATTTTTGTGAGCAGTTTGGTGCCAAGAAGAGCAAGTTCCTGTTATTTACATAGGATAGTGTATCACAACACATCACCTTCTCTATCTTGAAAGAGAACTGGTTCTGAGAAAATATGCTGCAGATGAAGCAGTTAAGAGTATTAATTAGTGGATATCCTGGCATGTGCAAACTCAACTCTTACCAGCAATGTGATGTCTGCTTCGTACAGTTCTGAGCAGTTGTGATTTGCATGTGAAATGCCCTGGAAATGGACTGTGTTGCATGAATGAGAAAAACGTGATCACAGTAGAAGAATGTGCAGGTCAACCTTTAAAATCAGTGTGCAGGAAATTTAATACAGTACAGCCTTGTCCAGTTTAGTGGTATAAATTCCTTGAAAGCAGTACATTAGTGATTTCTTCCTGGATAAACTTCATATTGTATGGGATTTGTGGGAACACTTGAGCACTGCTGTGGAGTGATAATTGTAATGATATATATTTCTGTAATGATATGTATTTCTGAACGTTTTTTGGTGAGACAGGTTGGAGCTAAAGGTGCAGGAGGAAGAAATCATGTGATAACAGTTGATCTGAATATTTATACAGTTATGTGTGCTGAATAAAACAGATGAATTTGGATATACAAATTCATTATATACAAAGTTAAGTTGCTGTCTTTACTTTTTTAATAGTTGTGCCTTTAATATGCTAGGACAGTGCGTTTGGCAGGCCACATGTAATATAATTTGTGGATTTGTTCACATTTATTTTCACACACATAAAATCAAATTCAAACTGGAGGAGGTTGACTGTATATGCTTCAAATATACTGTTCATGCTTCATATTTCTGTGGTTGTAATACATTTTTCCATATTTTGAACATCATTTTTAGTATATATTCGGTAAGCTCTACTTTATTCATAACATAAAATGTATGGTTCTTATACACTACGTATTCGGTGTAAGTATGTATGTGCGTGTGACATTTCGTAAGCCTGTCACATCTTTATCAAACCCTGGCCCACATACTCCATAGGAGTATGCTGTCAGTATATGAATGTGCAGTAGTGTGACTTTGATCTGTACATTCTAACTTTGAACAAATTTTTTGTGCCCTTGCATACCACATCATTTGCAGAAATTTTGTGTACAGTTATTATTGGATGTGATCTCTAAGGAAACAAAATTGCAGTTCAGGTTTCACTTGGACCAACCAGACCATGTCCTTGTCGGTTACACATTTCTAGGTGCATTCACATTTATGAAGAGTGCCTATGCCATTCCAGCTTTTTGTACACATCTAACAAATCAAAACTTCTGAAAGAAGTTTCATTAAATTTGATACTGGAGAATGTTGTGAAGAATTGTTTTGCCATCTTAGTTGTCATGTAGATTGGACAGTTTTACCAGTTATTTTAAGAAGTGAAGACATAATGTACATCTTTAAGTAAAAAGTGCTTCAAACGACGTTCACAGGGAAGAAGGATATTCCTGTTTTTTGTCCAGTACATTTTTTCCATAAGTTTTAGGATTTTTGAGACCAATAAATAAAAGAGATGCTGTGCATACATTTCCAAACTTGTATCTTGAACAAACTGAAAGAAACAGAACTAAATCATTATTGTGTTTCACTATATTGAAATCAGGGATGTCTTATTCTTTTAATGTACTGCTTTATTGTAATGTGACTTCAAACCATATAAGGAACAAGTTATAAAAATATTTAATTTTCTTGCAGTGTGTCTAGTGAGTGTGGGCGTAGGATCTTTAATGGTGACTGTTAACTTATTCAGCATCTTATTTCTTGTTAGTTTTTAATAGGCGCAAGTTTTAAGTAACAGTGAATATTTGTGTGTGGATTTAGTGTTTATTTATTAAAAGGGAAGAGGTTTTCATATATATA
>JGI24700J35501_10930390_pt1 | contig 13555 bp, 17 predicted proteins | sample TergutTh196P1_FD_35501 | JGI IMG/M metagenome (IMG submission 35501) | reverse complement strand
GCCTGCTTTCCATCTGACGTTGCACTTAAATAACCTTGCGGCTTGTTCATCATGAGATAAGCAAATGGTTGGTAAAACAGTGCATCGCCAAAAGCCGTCACTTGTTGTCGATTCACATCCACATGAAAGCCAGCTGACGTCACGACTTCGCCATCTACTCGGACTGCTTTTTGCTTCAACATTTTTTTCACATGAGACCGAGAATCTCCTGTCACATGGGCTAAAAATTTATCTAATCTCATTTTCTTCTCCCTTTTACGACTATTGCAAACAAAAAAATCATACCTTATAACAACGACTTTCTCTAAGGAGTGATTTTATGTTTAAACCAAGACAGCAGCGTGCAGGTCGAAACCAACAGCCACAAAATCCCATTTCTGATATGGAACAATTTTATCTGCATCAATACTTCGGACCGCAAGCTGGTTCACCACCCACACCACCTCCTATGAAACATCCTTATGCAACTGATGTTGCTCATCCTTCCCCTTATCTCGAGTTGGAAAAACTGCAACAGTTAGAACTGCGCATTGCGCGCATTGAACAATCTTTAGGTTTTTTTCCGACGAAGCCACCCGTAGATCCGCGCATAAGATAATCGGTCACCAAACAGCAATTTCCCCAAATCAAAATAAATGACCAAACTCACATACACAATGCCACCAACAAGGCCTGTAATTAAAACATAAAGGCTCGCTTGCCCCCGTGATGCTGTATAATCCAAAACCGAGTTCAATCCTTGACTTGTCAACCAAACTGAAACGGCCATGACGGCCACAAACACGCAAATAGAAAGATGACGCTTTAAAATGAGGCGGGTTTGAATCCCGATCGTTTTTTGAATTTCGACATAATTCATCACAATGCAAAACGCATAAGCAATCATCGTTGACCAAATCGCACCATTGACTTCAAAATGAGGAATTAAGATCAGATTCCCCACCCATTTAATCACGGAAGCAACGACTAAAAAAACAAGGGCTTTATACTGACGTCCAATGCCTTGGATGATGGCTGCGATAATGCTGTTAAACGCTAAGAAAAAACCAATAAATGCCCCGGTTCCAAACATGGCACCTCCGATGACATTAATGTCTGTATATCCCCGATTAAACAACATGACATAAATGGGGGTTGACAATAAAGCCATACCCACGACAGCTGGAAGGGTCACAACAGATGTCAACAAAATAGCTGTTGTCAAAATCCGATGAACTTCAGTAAAGTCTGCCAGCCTCATTTTTTCTGTTACTTCTGTCACCAAGGGTTGACCGAAAGCAATGGCAAAAGAAACAGGCACCATAATGACTTTAGAAAGCGCTGTTGCGTAAATGCCGAAAATAGATTCTGCCAGTTCAGGTTCGACGCCAGCTTGAATCATGCCATTGTTGAATGTGACCGTATCAATCAATTGAAACCAAGTTGCCACCAAACTTAAAACAGCAAATGGTAAGGCATAAGACAACAATTCTTTAAACAACATATAAGTCGACTGTTTAGAATGCGACACAGACTTCACAAGTAACGCATTAAAGCCGGGTCGCTTTTTGAGCCATTGTTGATATAAAAAATACAATGAAATCACACCTGCCACAACAGCTGAAAATACTGAAATCGTAACTGCCATTTGAGTCGTTCCATTAAACAAACGGATCACCGTAAAAGAACCGACAACAATTAAGATAACCCGAACGAGCTGTTCAATAATTTGAGAGACAGCTGTCGGTGTCATGTCTTGATTGCCTTGAAAAAACCCACGTAAAATAGACATCGGTGGAATCACAATGACAGCCAAGCTAACGGTTCGAATGACGCGAACCACATCTTCATGAGAATTGTACGTCCCTTCAGCAGTTGCCAACGCACGACTGGCCATCCAAGGCGCGCCGAACCACATGATAAAAAAGCAAACAATTCCCAAAACGATCATGACAAACATGCCCAACCTAAAAATATGACGGGACGTGTCATAGGCACCATCAGCATTGTACTTAGAAATAAACTTGGCAATGCCAACTGGAATACCAAGGGTTGATAATGTCAAAAACAAACTATAAGGCGCATAGGCATAGGCATAAAGCGCTAAACCTGCTGGTCCGACCAACTGTTGAAAAGGAATCACATATAACAGTCCCAACAAACGTGCCAAAATCATACTCAAAGATAAAACCATAGCCCCCTTCATAAACCGACTCGACATCACATGCACGCCCTTCACCCAAAATTTACCCTATCCGATCATTTTACAACAAAACATTAAAAATGACAACATGGTTATGCTTATTCTAACCCAAACGACAAAAAACTATGTCGATTTTCAAGTTCAATCAGACATATTCTGCTTTCGATCAGGTTCAATGGTGATATTTTCTCGCCGATTATCCAATGGGTTTTTATTCCGATACTTCACGTCCCCTTCATGAACATCAAGCAAAAAATGTGCCAATAGCAAACCATCCGTATTCACCACATAAGGCTGGCCATTGGCTCGCTTTTTTTTCAGCCAAACATGTCCACTGCTAACAACTGCTTCTAAATCCGACACATCAATTAAACATTGTCCCACTTCACGTGCGTATCGGTCTTTAAGGCTGATGCTGATCCCATCTTCAACACTTTTATAAGCGTTGGGTATCGTTTTAACATCGTAAATTTCTAAATTAGCCCGTCTATTATCCAGTAAATCCCCATTTAAATGACGAATGGGCGCATGTGGTGAGCAAGCTAAAATCGCTGCCGCAACAGGCGTTCGTTTCGCATGGCCATCTTTGAACGTTTTGCTTTCAACGACCTGAGCGTCAAGCTCAGTGTTCCAAACGGCACGCCAATTTTCAAAAGCTTGAATGTGATTCAAATCGGTTGCATCAAAAAGTGCCGTAACAGGCTTTCCTTTTTTCGTGTACGCTGTCAACTTTCCGACTTGACCTTCGATGATGAGTTCATGAGGTTGATGTTCATTTTTTTTGCGACGCATTTAACTTCCTACCTTTCGTGTGACAAATAATTGTCGATCTTGATCTCCTTCAACAGTTAAAACAGCAAATCCAGCTTCCGTTAACCAAGCTTCATATTGCGACCTTTCAAACGTCCGTTGCGCATGGTATTCCACAGTTCGACGATAACAGCCATCTGTCTGTTTCGCAAAAAGGGTTAATTCATGAACAACCGATAAAGGATCACAGCCTGCTTCAACTTGCCAAATGTATGTTAAATCATCGTCATTTTCTACATAAAGATAATCTTTAAACGTTTCTGTCATTTTATAAGGCGTATGGACGTCAAAAATGAAAAAACCTTCGTTCGTTAATGTTGAATGAACACTTGCTAAGGTCTGCTTAACATCAGCTTCCGTTTCCAAGTAGTTAAAGGCATCAACAGCAATTAACACACAGTCATAACCCTTTAAGCCCTCGAGTTCGCGCATATCACGGTGCAGAAATGTCATCGTGATGTGTTGCTCTCGGGCTTTTTCACTGGCCACCACAAGCATATCTTCAGATAAATCAACACCTGTTACTGCGTAGCCTACTTGCGTCAATGCCAAAGAAAGGGTCCCTGTTCCACAGCCAACATCTAGAACGTGACACCCCTTTTCAACATGTTTTTCAATGTGTTGAACCCACCACGTATAATCCACATCTGTCATCATGTGATCGTAATAATAAGCAAAGCCGTGATAGCCCATTAACTTAACCACGCTGAGAAATCGACACGCTCAGCATCCCCCCATAACTTTTCAAGGTGATACTTGGTTCTCATCTCTTCATTAAAAACGTGAACGACAATGTCACCAAAATCAGCAAGCACCCACTGACCATTTCGATGACCTTCAATGTATTTGAGGCTAAATGTTGGATCAGCATCTAAATCTTTTAATTCACGTAAAACCCCTGCGATGATTCTTTCATTTTTCGCCGTTGAAATGACCATAAAATCATACAATGCAGAATGTTTTCTCATGTCTAACACAACCATATCTGTTAAATGCTTGCTATCTAATGCCACGATTAATTTTTTTAATTTTTCCATTTATTCATCTCCTAATTGATGTTCATCACCATGCATGGGATCACACATGTGAAAAACGGGTAGCATCAATTTCCAAAACTGGTCCATTGACTTTTAAACCGACATGTCCATTTTCTCTTTATAATACCCATAAGCCGCTAACGTATCCGGATGCATGCCGAGTCCTAATCCAGATACTTTCCCCACTTTCTGCTTTAATATTTCATAAACCGCTTGATCCAGTTGATCCCAATATGCACGAACTGCCATACAGCCTTCAAACTGTCGATTCGGTTCTGTATAATCTGCAACAAAAATAACTTTTTCAAGCTGAGACATCTTTGCCCGACCTGTCGTATGGTATTTTATCGCGTTTAAAACATCAACATTTTCAATCCCAAATTTTTCTTGGGCGACAGAGGCACCCAGCGGTGCATGCCACACTTTCGGACTGTATGCAAGATAATCCGTCTCACCTTTTTCAATGAGTAGGCTTTTCGCTTCTTCAAAATCCTGCTCTTTCACCACATCATGAACCAAAGCAGCCAGCTTCGCAGCTGTCACATCCACACCGTGACGACTTGCCAATGTTGCTGCTGTTTGTACAACGCCTAATACATGTCGAAATCTTTTTTCAGACATGTTCTTTTTAACCTCATCTGTAATCTCATCGAATTTCCAACTCATTTAACATGCTCCATTTCATTTTTAGTTAAACTCAAAAGATCGACGGACGGATAAAAACACCGACACCCACCGGTGCATGAACATGAACTTCTTGCTTACCGCTCGGCGCCGTGATAAAGCCGAGTCCAGAAATCACAATATCTAACTTTTCATCACGTAGATTAAATACATGACGCTTAAACGGACGCAACTGATCTTCATCTCTAATCACTGGTGTTAACAACGTCCCTGCATGGTTTTCCCATAACGCTTTCGCATTATCAAGCTTCGTCCGATGAATCTTTAACTCATTTGAAAAATAGCTAATAAAGCTCGCTCGGCTACCCGTCACAAAATCAAAACGAATCAACCCACCGACATATAAAGTCTGATTGGCATTCAGCTGATACACCCCAGGTTTAATTTCTTTTTTAGGTGTCATGATTTTGAAATCCTTTTTATCAATATAATGCACCAATTGATGTTCATTAATAATCCCCGGTGTATCAATGATGGACGACCCTTTATCTAACGGAATCTCAATCAAATCGAGGGTTGTTCCCGGAAAATAAGAAGTGGTAATCAATGTCTCACTTTCACCGGCGTATTGACGGATTAATCGGTTAATAAACGTAGACTTACCCACATTGGTACAACCGACGATATAAACATCACGTCCTTTTCGATACTGGTTGATCAACGTCATTAATTCATCAATGCCATGCCCTTTTTCCGATGAGATGACTGCAATTTCAAGCGGTGTCATCCCCATGTCACGGACTTCTTTATTGAGCCAATGCTTGACTTTTCCAGGGTTAACTGAACGTGGCAATAAATCAATTTTATTAGCAGCCACAATTAAATCATTGCCACCAATGTGACGAATGAGTCCTTTCACAATGGTGCCTGTCACATCAAAGACATCAATGAGGTTAACAACGAGCGCGTCCTGCTTGGCAATGCCTTGGAGTATTTTTAAAAAATCATCATTGGTCAATGTCGTATCCATGATTTCATTATAATGTTTCAACTTAAAACATCGTTGACAGTAAACGATGCCTGCTTCACCTTTGTTCAAACTCGAAGCAGGTGTATAACCCACTTGTTCCTTATCATCGGTTTGAATTAAAACACCACAACCGATACAATTTAATGCTTCCATAGTCTACCTCGTGTTTCTCAATTTTTAAAACAGCCCTGTTTTTTCCAATTCATCTCTCTACTTAAATGCCAAACTACCTAAGTCATCATCATCTTCGAATGTCATCATATACAACGCGTTCAAAAAGAAATCTGATTTTTCATTTATTTCATACAGGATGTGTACATCTTGCGTCACAACATCCCTTTCAAGATTTGTCACTTCAATCGGTTACGCCGTTTTTAGTTAATATGGGGTGGCACTGGCAAGCCACGTTTTTTTAATCGTTTTACAACAAAGCGTTCAATTTTACGGTTAAACTTCGTAATGTCTTCATCTGCTGATAGCTTAACCGGTCTCACTAAAATCATGTATAACCGCAGGCGCTTTGCAACAGCCACGTCCGTTAACAGTTGATCACCGATAAAAACAACTTCATTTCGTTTATAACCTTTCATATAGCGGCGGACTTTAAACGCAAGCGGCTTGTAAACGAACCCATAAGCATCAATTTCTAACTGCTCAGCAAAAACCCGAACGCGCGCTGCATTGTTATTCGAAGCGATTTTGACAACAAACCCGATCTCTTTCGCTTTTTTCAACCATGCTAACACATCAGCTGTCGGCACAGCCACATCGCTACCGACCAATGTATTGTCAAGGTCCGTTAAAATGAGTCGTTTTCCCATCTCATATAACTTGTCTAAATCAATTTCCAAAATGTTTTCGACATAATGGTCGTATGTAAAATATTTAAGCATTAACATTCTCCTATTTTGAGCCCCCGGTGATGATCGTACTGACTGTCACCCTTTTTTCGCACGTGGATGTGCTTCTTCAATGACTTTTTGCAAATGTGATCTACTCATATGGGTGTAAATCTGTGTTGTTGAAATATCAGCATGTCCCAACAACTCTTGAACAATACGTAAATCTGCGCCATTTTCGATTAAATGCGTGGCAAAAGCGTGTCGCAACTGGTGTGGCGATAACGCTTTTTTAATCCCAGCCACTTGTGCTTGCTGTTTTAAAATTTTCCAAAACCCTTGCCTTGATAACCGTCCCCCTAACCGATTTAAAAACAACGCATCGTGCCTACTGTTTGCTTTTAAAAACTGTTGTCTCGACCCTTTTAAATAAGCATCTAGCGCTTCAATGGCTATTTCTCCAATGGGAACAATCCGTTCTTTTCCACCTTTTCCCAAGCAGCGAATAAATCCCATTTCCAAATAAAGATCTGCGACATTCAAAGCCAGCAACTCTGAGACGCGCATCCCCGATGCATATAACAATTCAATCATGGCTTGATTGCGACATTCAATGCAAGAACCTGCTGTCAAACTGTCGAGTAAGCGTGTCACTTCTGCTAAACTTAACACAGTTGGTAAATGTCTGTTCAGTTTAGGACTTTCAATCAATTCACAAGGACTGGCTTGAATGTTTCCTTCCATGACTAAATAATCATAAAAGGCACGCAAAGTCGACAGATGGCGAGAAACAGTCGCAGTGGCTAATCCACGGTCGTAAAGCACTGCTAAATACTGCTGTAAATCGGATTTAACAACAGCTTTAACAGAAAGGTTTCGTTCAGTTAAAAAGGTTAAAAATGACTGAAGATCAAACGCATAGCTTTTAATTGTGTTGTCACTTAAACGTAAGTCGATCAGCAAATGCGTTAAAAATCCTTCTAAAACTTCAGTTTCTTCCATCTGACCACCTGCTTATTTTCCGCTTTTTGCTTCCCATTGGCTACGCAGCGCTTCTGCTTTGCACCTGCCTGTTTATCATTTATTCAAGAACCTTGTCCGTCTTACTCATATTATACTTGATTTCACACATTTTTACAATGCTTCAAGGTTCAAATTGAAATGTTAAGTCATTTCTTTTGTTAACCAAGCATCGCACTTCAAAAAAATACTGAAAAGCTTTTATTCGCTTTCAGTATTTTTCATTTTCACTTTTCAGTGCAACTTTCCCAACATTAGTTTTCTTCTAATTCATAGGAAACCACGTCATTTAAAATTTCTTCAAGCGCAAGTCCCACACTTTTTTCACTGACTGCCTCTGGTAATGTTTCTACATGATCCATCTGTGACATGCCTTCATTTGAAATTTGACGCGCCCGTTTAGCCGCAATATATGCAATTTTATATTTTGAATCAATTTTTTCTAACAACTTATCAACTGAAGGTTCTCTCATTGACATTTAAAATCCCTACTTTCTCAACCTACTTAAAAATCTCTGCGTGACTCATTTACCACCATGTAGCGTTTGCAACCTAAACGCAAAGGCTTCCGATTACATCAACAAATTCAACTAAAAATCAATTTTCTAAAGGGTGCTGATACGACTCAATTTGGATTTAGAATTTTCTGTCGATAGCCTTCAAGTACGCGATCACTCCTTGAATGTTGTGCATCAATAATCGCCATAATGCGGTTTTTAGCATTTTCTACCGTGTCATTGATCACAATGTAATCATATTCATGAGCCAGTCCGATTTCAACCTCTGCTTTTTTCATCCGTCCAGCAACCCTCGCAGGGTCTTCTGTTCCACGGTTAATGATGCGGTAATGAAGTTCATCCATACTCGGTGGTGCAACGAAAATAAAACAAGCATCTGGCATGACTTTTTTAACTTGAAGTGCACCTTCTACTTCTATTTCTAACATGACATCTTTACCAGCGTCTAAACGTTTTTGGACATCATCAAGGGGTGTCCCATAAAAATGACCAACAAATTCAGCATGTTCGAGAAATTTGCCTTCTGCAAGGCGTTGTTTAAACACCTCGTGCGTGACAAAGAAATAATCTTTGCCATCGACTTCACCCACACGTGGTTTTCTAGTCGTCATGGAAACTGAATATGCTAAACTGTGGTGGCTTTCTTCAAACACTTTTGCACGCACTGTCCCTTTTCCAACACCGGATGGGCCAGACAAAACAATGAGGACCCCTTTATCAATTAATTCCATTTTTTTACCTCGCCTTATCAAAGTCACTATTATCATACCACATTTTAATGAAAATTAATAGCATTTAATCCCTTGTCTTGAATCAAAAGATCACCAATCTTTAGCAGCTCTTATTTGAGGTATTTTATAAGTTTTCCATATTTTCGGACTAGAACGCATCCGACCATGAGCCAAAACGCCAAATGGGTCTTTTAAACCGCTCGGGACATCCAGGGTCACTGATTGATTAATGGCACCATGATGGGCACGACCGACTTCGTGTCCGTCAACATTCATGCGTCGACTTGAACTTCCAATCAAAGCACCTGTTTGCTGCACGAAATCTCGATGATTATAGAAATTCAAATGCGCATTAATTAATGCCTGGGTAGACGTAAGCAATCGATAATCATACATAGCCGGTGTCGCTGTGTTAAGCAACGTAATCTGATCCAGATTGAAACCATCGTCCCCACTGGCATTTCTTTGTGCTAAAATATTCAACCCGATGTTTGCAGCATTGCCACCATGACTATAACCAACCAGTAAAATTTCTGCAAATGGATTTTTTTTCAAAATGTCATGCAAATAATTGGCAATGATTGTTCCGCCTGTATGTCGACTATCTGACTGATTACGTCCGCCCCAGTCAGGCAAATAAACATTTTCTTCAGGGACATTAAAAACGGCCATCAGGTGTTTTTTTACATCGCTTTCTTCCCATTGATCACGGCCACCTTTACCGAATCGCCTTTGAATCGGATTCAAAACACTTCCATGTACCAAGATGAGATAGCGGTAGTCATTTACAAGTTGTGACTTTTGATCTGATGTCACTTTTTCTCCCTCCAAATGTAAGTTAACGCAACATGCTTTAAATGCGTACATCGTTTTTACACGAAATGAAAACCACCGAAACGGTGGTATGTCATATCCTATAGGACTTCTTCGACCCCAATCACACCTGGCACTTCTTCTAACAAGGCTTCTTCAATACCACCCGCAAGGGTGTCATCAATGAAGGCACAACCTGAACAAGCACCTAACATGCGCACATACACAATCCCATCTTCAAAGCTTACAAACTCAATATCGCCACCATCACGTTGTAAATACGGACGTAACTTATCAAGGACGTCGACAATGCTTTTAACTGTTGCTTCATGATCCATTTTCATCCACCTCAACTTCATACTTTCTTCATATTATAACGGAAATGACGCAAAATAGCAATCTTTTCGCCGACTTGATTACGCTACTTCTGCAAAATCTTCTCCATTTTCCGCCCTTTAGCTCACTCATCTACCGGCTCTTTTGCATCGATGTCTTCAATCCGACATCCTCAACTTTAAAAAATGGATAGAAAAAGCAACGACATTTTATTTTCTAAGTCAAATCACTTTACAACCGTCGTTTATTTCAGTTATAATTCATCTAAAAGTGTAAACGCGTTTTAGCTATGCGCGAAAGGAAGGTTGACCATGAAGAAAAAAGTCGCAGTTATTTTTACCGGTGGTACCATTTCCATGACGTTAAACAGTGAGACAAAGGCTGCCACACCGACGTTGACAAGTACTGACATTATGTCACTTGTCCATCACATCAAAGATTTTACCGACTTAGAATTAATTGATTTTTCCGCCATTCCAGGTCCACATATGACGCCAGAAAAAATGATGGCGTTAAGCAAGGTGGTTGAGAAAAAAGCAAAAGAGTCCCATATCGACGGCATTGTCATCACACATGGGACTGATAATTTAGAAGAAACTGCTTTTTTACTTGATTTAACCGTTACGACTTTTAAACCTGTCGTCGTGACTGGATCGATGCGAAATGCGTCTGAACTCGGCTATGATGGACCCAGTAATTTAGCCTCTGCTATTTTAACGGCACTTCATGAAGATTCTCGTGGACGTGGCGTATTGGTCGTTTTAAATGATGAAATCAATGCGGCCCGTGAAGTCACTAAAACACACACCATGAGTCTCGATACCTTTAAATCGTTAGCGTTCGGACCACTTGGCATTGTCGATTCTAATCATGTTATGTATTACCGCAAAACGACATTTAAACAAATCAAATTAACGACCCAAGAAATGGTGTCAGATGTGGCACTGATTAAAGTCGCATCAGGCATGGATTCACGACTTATTGACTTTTTAGTCCATGAATCTGTCGCAGGGATGGTCATTGAAGGCATGGGGCGTGGTAATGTTCCCCCTGGACTCATGCCAGGTATCCAACACGCCATTGAGCACAACATCCCCGTCGTTTTAGTCTCCCGTAATCCACTGGGACGTCTTATGCCCTCTTATGGCTATGCAGGTGGCGGGCTAAGCTTAAAAAAAGCAGGTGTCATCATGGCCAGTAACTTAAACGGACAAAAAGCACGTATCGCTTTAATGTTGGCATTAGGTCAAACCAAGAACTTGGATGAGCTAACAGCACTTTTTCAACAATTTTCATCGGTTTCATGAGTAAGCGTGAAACGATCCGCTTTGATCAAAAAATCAAAGGTGCTTCTAAATCCAATGCTGGTTTCGTTCCGATATGTTGTACTTTATTTTGATAGTTATTGCCCAACTGATAGATGCGAAGACTATCTTCTTCTTGATTAATCACCGTTGTCAATTTAATCTTCAAACTCGCCAGCTGACTAGCATCAACGATACATTCAAAAACAGAGTTTTGAACCCGTTGGCCGTGGTTTTGACAAATTTTCGCAACTTTTTGTAACCGTCTTCTCCCCATTGCTGTTGTTGTCTTCACATCATATGTCACCAGTACTAACACAACCCTCACCTACTTCCATAAAAATGGTGGATATTCGTCTAAATCCCCACGTAAATATCTTGCCAATAACAAAGCTTGTACATGAGGAACAAGTCCCCACGGTATTTTTTCTTTCAAATAAGGATGCGTCAGTTGCTCTTGTTTGCGGGTTTGCCAAGCAGATAAAAATGCTTTTCGAGCTTCGTCAGTCATCATAACCGCGCCATTCTCTTTTTTAACGAAGTCATGCTTTTGCATGATTTTTTTATTAATCAGTGATAGCACGAAGCGATCAGCAAGGACGCTGCGTAACTCTTCCATCACATCCAAAGCCAGAGAAACCCGACCAGGTCGTTCTCGATGTAAAAAACCGACATACGCATCTATTCCAACACCTTCAAGGGCAGCCGCGACATCATTTGCTAAAAGTGTATAAGCAAATGATAACATGGCATTCACATGATCTAAAGGTGGTCTTCTCGACCGGTTGTGAAAATAAAAATCTTCTTTTTGCTGTAGAATCATATGGTCGAAAATTTGATAATAACTAAAAGCGGCTTGACCCTCCAGCCCACGAAGCACCTCTAAGTCATCACACACTCTAACCGCCTTAATGACTTCTGATAAATGGTTAGAAACTTCTTTAAACTTGGCGACATCAATTCTAAGACCATGATCCCTAACCGTGCGCTCAAGGATCCACTTGCTGTTATAGACCTTTCCTATAATAAAATTCCGAGCCACATGACATGAAGCCGTTAAATCATCCGATACTCGGTACTGCTTTTTCCTTAACACAACATTCCCATTACTTTCCCCAATCACACGGGCTAGAAACCTGCCATTTGGCTTCAGAAAAACAATTGAAATATGTCGCTTTGCACAATACCCCATTAAAGCAGGACTTGCACCTGTGTAGCCAAATGTAACAATTGACTCCAAATTATGAAGCGGAACACGCCCAAGCTTCGTATCATTTTGCAACACCACAACATTATCACCGTCCAATGATAAATAGATGTCTGGTTGGGTGATGAACAGCGTATTTAATAACTTTCGCATGACTTTGACCTACCTTGATTTAATTTATGTGACAATGTGAGGGACTGACGCTAATGCCAACTGGATAAAAAAGCAATTTACACTTGATGAGAACATTATCTTTTGGCGTTCGCTTCTTGTAGAGGTACGACGACGATTGCTGAGTTTTCTAGTGTCCAGGCATGCAATTTCAATCCACGCACCCATATAGGGTGCGACACACAAACTGGAGAGGTTGTCAAGGAGTGGAGGTATTTCAATCCACGCACCCAGTAGGGTGCGACTTTCTCTACTTGCGTGTGTCTACAGATCAACAAGTTGCGTGTGTCTACAGATCAACAAGCATTTCAATCCACGCACCCATGTAGGGTGCGACCTGCCAGTTCTTGCGATAGACTCTCTATCCCGCTAATTTCAATCCACGCACCCATGTAGGGTGCGACCGCCCAGATTTTTGTATCGAAAACATGTCTAATCGATTTCAATCCACGCACCCATGTAGGGTGCGACGATTATCAACACTAAAGATAAAAACTTAGGCACAATTTCAATCCACGCACCCATGTAGGGTGCGACTTAAAATGAGCGACAAAGCAAAACTAATAAAAAATTTCAATCCACGCACCCATGTAGGGTGCGACGAAAATATACAGCTATGACAATCCACCCGATGGTATTTCAATCCACGCACCCATGTAGGGTGCGACGTTTAAGTTCTGCCTTCCCCTCAATTTCTCTTCTATTTCAATCCACGCACCCATGTAGGGTGCGACATGCTGGAGGCAGGAGCGAATATCAAAGCACTCCAAATTTCAATCCACGCACCCATGTAGGGTGCGACAAAAATGATTTCTATGCTTGAAGAAGCAGTAAATATTTCAATCCACGCACCCATGTAGGGTGCGACAATTTCCCTAATGGTATTTTGGACTTCGGCATAAATTTCAATCCACGCACCCATGTAGGGTGCGA
>JGI24700J35501_10930391_pt1 | contig 13575 bp, 11 predicted proteins | sample TergutTh196P1_FD_35501 | JGI IMG/M metagenome (IMG submission 35501) | reverse complement strand
GGGATTTGGCAAGCCGTTTTTGAACCCGTACGATTTTGTGGCTGGCGGCTTGTACAATCGGTGCAACGAGCCAATGACAAACGGCAACGATCGCGGCGTGGCAACCTTGCGCGACCGAGATAGTCATGTTGGTTTTGCGGATTTGGATTTCGGTGCGGACGGTTCGGACGAGATAACGATGTGGCTGTTTCCGCTGGCTGGCGAGCCATTTCCGATTGAAATATGGGAAGGAATGCCCGAAGTTGGCGAGTTGCTAACCACGGTAACGTACGACAAAGGCTCAATTTGGAACACGTACCAGGAAGTAACGTACAAGTTGCCAAAACGGTTGCAAGGCGTTACAACGGTTGCGTTTTTGTTGCGGCAAAAAGTTCACATAAAGGGCTTTACGTTTGCCAAGCAAAACCGCACATACAGCCAAATCAGCTTTACGGACAACAACAATATTTACGGCGATTCGTTCAAAGTTACCGATCATGCGATTGAGAACATTGGAAACAACGTAACAATAACGTTTAACGGCTTAAATTTTGACAAGAATGTCCAAGCTGGCAAAGTTGACAAACAGCAGAAAATCGAAATTTGCAGCCGTTCGCAGCAGGATAAAAATAGCATAAGGCTAGTATTTACGCCAGAAAACGGCAAGGAAAGCGTTAATATGGTAACAGTCTTCGCAATGGAGTATTACGGCAGTGTTGTTTACGATTTGGAGACTCCGCTGGTTGGTAAGGGGAGTTTGTCGTTTATATTTTTGCCTGGTTGTGAGATTGATTTGATGTGGTTCAAAATTTTGGATTGATTAAAAATAATTAACAAAAAAGGATGTTGCAATTTTGCAGCATCCTTTTTTCAAATTTAATAAAAGTGTTACGGGGTCAAGGGGCGAAGTCCCTTGCGGGGTTTGGGGCAGAGCCCCAAGGTTTTTTATTTTTGCCACCGCTTATATTTAGCTAAATCGATAGCATCTTTTATTTCTAAACCCTTTTCGCCAGCCATTGATTCTAAATGGTGTAAAAACTCGTGGCGTAAAACTTTGTCGATTTGCTTTTTTATATTGTTGCGCGAATTTTTCTTGTACAGTGCCGCAAAAGAGCCGTAATAAATGGTTATGTATCTGCCTAAATAGCCGCCGTAATGATATTGTCCCAAAATGTACAGCATTCCCACTTCGGGATGCGGCAATGCGTTGGGTAGTAAGTTTATTCCACCATTTAGGTTGACAAAAATTTCTCGAGGAAGACTGTCGGCGATTTCTGATAGCATTTCTTCAAATTCTTCAAAGGTTATGTTGTCCATTTTTACTCCGTTTCTAGTATTTATAAATTATCTTGTTATAAAATTCAAAAAATTATATAATTATTAACGAGGTGATATTATGATAGATTGGCTACGTCAAGAAAATATTAGACCGTACGCAAAACTTTTGGCAAGAATATTTTTAACAATTATTGGAGCAATATTGATTATATTGATTGTGCCGCTAGTTTTTGGGATTTTTTTTCCGTTTATTTTGGCGTTTTTGTTGGCAACCTTGGTAAATCCGTTAATTGGACTGATAAATCGTAAGTTAAAAATATCGCGCGGAGTGATGTCTATTGTGATGGTGTCGATTCCGCTGTTGATTTTGGCGGGATTATTGGGCTGGTTTGTTTATGCGTTAATTGGCGAAATAATTGCACTTTCTCAAAATATTGAGGCAATCGTTGCAGCTTTGGATAACGCTTTAACCGTGGTAATGGACAGCTTTTATTGGGTTGCACACTATTTGCCAGCCGATTACGAGCAAATGCTAACTGGCATTTTAGACGGATTTTGGCTGTGGTTACAAGAAAGCGGAACAGCTTTTGCCGATTCTATGATAACGCAAGCTGCAACCGCCACAACTCGCATAGGTAGCGGAGTTGTTACTGTAGTAATTTTTATATTGGCATCCTACTTTATTATGGCAGATTATCCGCGAATAATTGCAACCGTCAAAAAAATTTCGCACAAGAGCATTCACAACCAATATTCAACAATACGTAACGCCACGTTATCGGCGGTCGGCGGATATTTGCGAGCGCAAGCGATAATGGCTTTTGTTACATTTATTGTTTCGTTGGTGGCGTTGCTTATTGTGCAACAAGATTTTTCGCTGTTAGTGGCTGTATTGTTGGGTTTAATGGATTTTTTGCCTTTAGTGGGAACTTCCATAATTCTTGTACCGTGGGCAATAACATTACTTATTACAGGAGATATATTTCTTGCGATATATTTATTAGCACTTTCGGCGGTTGCTTTTTTGTTACGCCGCATAATCGAGCCGAAAATAGTTGGTACACAAATGGGTTTGCCGCCGCTAAGTGCCTTATTTAGCATTTATCTTGGAATGCAAATAGCAGGATTTTTAGGGTTGATTCTCGGGCCAATCGTTGCAATGATAATTGTTAGCCTGTACAAAGCAGGTATATTTATCGGCTGGCAAGAGGACATTGGTGCGGTTATTGCGTTAATCCGAAGTAAGCAGCGGAAAATATAAATAATTACAAAATTATAATTTGGTTTATATGACATTTTTGGCAATTATCCGCCCGTTTATGCTTGCGGGCGGATAATATCCGCCCCTACGATTTATCAAATGCAAATTTCCCAAAAAATTTTTTTACAAACCCTTGCAATTTGCAAACTTTAATGTTACAATATTCTCGTATAATTTAAGCCTAGAATTTTTAGTTATAAGTGGGAAAGCTAAAAATTCTGGGTTTTTATATTATCATTTTTTTAATTTTTTGGGCATTTTTTTATTTTGCCACATTTTACAATTTTTTATATCAATTAGTTCGATAAATTTTTCGCCGATTTTTTGGCTTTCGTGCGTGCAAACGTCAAATATTAAATTGCCGCTTTTTCTATATCTGCACTTTGTGCAATATTTTTCTTTGTGCCATTCTCTTAAGCGTTCGATATTAACGCCGTCCAAAATGGTTTTTATGTGACGTAACTTTGTGCTTTGACAGCGGCGACATTTGGCAGGTTCGCCAAAATTTACCAAAATTCCCATGTTGCAGTGCCGACAATAATGATAACCGCGAGCGTAGCTGTGTATTTTCCATTGGCAATTTTGGCAAACAGGAAATTGCCCATTGTAATTTGCCGTATATTCCTGTTGACAAACTGTACAGGTAAATTCGGTTTTTCTGTTCCAGTTTTTGCATCTGTAATGAGGTTTCACTATTTTGAAATCTTTTTGGTTGCAAAAATATTTTACGGGTTTTGTATCTTCTTCAGAACGTTTTTCGTTAGCGTGTTGACAATTTAAGCACACTTTTATAGATTTTTTTGATTGCATCGATTTACTCCTTTGTCGCAAAAAAATTTATTATATCATAATTATATCGTGAAACGGTCGCCCGATTGCATCTCTGCATTTTTTCAGCGGCATCATTTTAATTATTTTACAATAATTCCCAATTCAGCAAGCTGGCTAGGTTCGACAACGCTAGGTGCGTGTGTTGTTGGACAAGACGCATCTTTTACTTTGGGAAAAGCAATTACTTCACGTAGCGAATCCGCTCCTGTAAACAGCATAACAAGTCTATCGAAGCCCCAAGCTGTGCCGCCGTGCGGTGGCGTTCCATATTTCAAAGCCTCTAAAAAAAAGCCAAATCCTTTTTCAGCATCTTCTTCCGCAAAATTTAGCGTTTTGAACATAAGTTTTTGAACTTCTTGCTGGTGAATGCGAATGCTGCCGCCGACGATTTCGTAGCCATTAAGCACCATATCGTACGCCTTTGCACGGATATTTTGCAGGTTTTCGCCTTTTTCTAGCAACGGCAAATCTTCGTCCATTGGTGCGGTAAATGGATGATGCCGCGCGTAAAATCGGTTGTCTTCTTCCGACCATTCCAACAATGGAAAATCTACCACCCACAATAAATTTAGATCGTCAGAGTTTACCAAATTGTTGCGTTTGGCAATTTCCAATCGCAACGCACCTAGCGAATCTAAAACAATTTCGTTTTTGTCGGCACATAAAAATATCATGTCGTTCGGTTTTCCGCCAAAATTTTCTACTATTGCCTGCAATTTTTGCTCGTCAAAAAATTTTGACAACGTAGTTTTTAGCGAACCGTCTTCATTTATCGCTATCCACGCAAGCCCTTTTGCTTTGTACTGTTTGACCAACTCAACAAGAGAATCGATTTGCTTGCGCGGCATTTTGGCGGAATTTTCGGCTAAAATTCCACGAACGCTGCCGCCAGAATCTATTGCACCTTGAAACACGCCAAAATCGCTACCTGCAACCAAATTTGTTATGTTATGCAGTTCCATGGCAAAACGTGTGTCGGGTTTATCCGAGCCGTAACGCTCCATTGCGTCGTTGTAGCTTATTCTAGGAAACGGCGTTTTAATATCTTTTGCCAAAACTTCCTTACAAATGGTTTTCATCATGCGTTCGTTTACTTCGATGACATCTTCCATGTCAACAAAAGAAAGTTCAATGTCGATTTGCGTAAATTCTGGCTGGCGATCGGCACGTAAATCTTCGTCCCTGTAACATTTTACAATTTGAAAATACTTGTCAAATCCCGAAATCATTAGCAGTTGCTTGAAAAGTTGCGGCGATTGCGGCAAAGCGTAAAACTGCCCAGGATGCGTTCGCGACGCAACAAGATAATCCCGTGCGCCTTCAGGAGAACTTTTCGTTAAAACGGGCGTTTCAACTTCAATAAAACCTTCGTCCGTCAAAAATTTGCGAGCAACTTGTGCCGTTTTGTGGCGTAAAAACATTATTTTTTGGGCTTCTGGACGGCGCAAATCGATGTACCGATATTTTAGCCGTAAGTCAATTCCAACGTCCTCTTCGGCAACTTGAAAAGGCGGCACTTCCGATTCAGAAAGGATTCGCAACTCGGTAACATCTAATTCAACTTCGCCAGTGGGCATATTGGGGTTGACATTTTCGATTGTACGAGCAATAACTGTGCCAGTTGCGGCAACCACGTATTCTGTGCGGATAGTTTTTGCCATGCTGTAAAAATCGGCGTTTTCCTTGGAAACGGCTATTTGAAAAATGCCAGTTCTATCACGCACGACAATAAAAATAACGGTTGGCAAATCACGTTGTTTGTTTACCCAACCCATTACGGTTATTTTTTCTCCGATTAAATTTTTGGTTATTTCGCCACAATAGTGGGTTCGTTTCATTCCTGCAATACTTTTATTCATTTTTATTTTGCTACAAAAATTTTTGGTAGCAATTTACCTCCTGCGTTTTTATTTTACAGACCGAAAAAAATATATCATATTAACAAATATTTTGCAAGCAAAAAATAAATTTGCAAAATTATTTTTTTGTGTTACAATAAGTTAGACCTATACGAGGAGACTGGAAATTTAACCTGTTTCATGGTAATAGGCGACTAAAATAACGGAGGAACAAATTATGATTAACAAACAAGAAATTATTGCCAAACATGGCAGAGGTGAAGCGGACACAGGTTCGCCAGAAGTACAAGTTGCGTTGATTACGGCACGTATCAACCATCTTACGCAACATATGCGTACGCATCCAAAAGATTTTCACTCGCGGCGCGGACTGCTCAAATTAGTTGGTCAACGCAAAGGCTTGCTAGATTACATTCGCAACCGTGATGTTGTACGCTACCGCGAACTTATCGCAGAGCTTGGTTTAAGAAAATAACACAGAAAATTTGAGGAAAAAACATGAAACAATATACTTTTGAACTGGCTGGACGTACTGTAACAGCCGAAATTGGTCGAGTTGCAGAACAAGCCAACGGTGCTGTTTTAATGCGTTATGGCGATACAATGGTGCTAGTTACCGCTACTGCATCCGCCGAACCACGCTCTGGAATCGACTATTTTCCGCTCAGCGTTGATTACGAAGAGCGACTTTATGCTGTCGGAAAAATTCCTGGTGGCTTTATAAAACGTGAAGGTCGTCCAACCGAACGCGCTATTTTAACCTCGCGCCTCATCGACCGCCCTTTACGCCCGCTTTTCCCTGACGATTACAGAAACGATGTCGCCGTTGTTACAACCGTGCTTTCTGTCGATCAAGATAACAGCCCCGAAGTTGCCGCTATGATTGGTGCATCCATTGCCTTGTCAATATCCGATATTCCTTTTTTGGGTCCAACAAGTGCAATAAATGTGGGATTAGTTGACGGTAAAGTTGTTATAAATCCAATGACTGCCGACCGTGAAAAAACCGATATGTTGCTAACTGTCGCATCAACTCGTGAAAAAGTTATGATGATTGAAGCCCAATCAAACGAGGTTGACAACGACACAATGTTTAACGCAATTATGGTGGCTCACGAAGAAAATCAAAAAATTGTTGCTTTCATTGATAATATCGTGAAAGAATGCGGCAAGCCCAAACATAGCTACAGCGAACACGGAATCCCCAAAGAATTTTACGAAAAAGTAACATCGCACATAACCGACAAACGCATGGAAGAGGCTGTTTTTACCGACATAAAACAAGAACGAGAAGAGCGTGTTGCCGCTATAAAATCCGATTTAATCGAAAACGTTTTGCCAACTTTGCCAACGGACGAAACGTCGCTCGAAGAATACGAAACCCTTTTAGGAGCGGCAATTTACAAGTTTGAAAAAGAAACCGTTCGCCGCATGATTCTAAAAGAGCATAAACGTCCCGACGGACGAGCCTTGGACGAAATTCGCCACCTTTCGGCAGAGGTTGACATTTTGCCACGCACTCACGGTTCGGCAATTTTTACACGTGGACAAACGCAAGTTATGACCATTACAACACTCGGCTCTATGCGAGATGCACAGCGGCTTGACGGACTCGACTTAATGGAAGAAAACAAAAGTTATATGCACCATTATAATTTTCCGAGTTATTCCGTGGGCGAAACTCGTCCATCGCGCGGACCTGGTCGCCGCGAAATTGGGCACGGTGCATTGGCGGAACGTGCTTTAGTGCCTGTTTTGCCTGACGATAACGAGTTTCCGTATTCTATGCGTTTGGTTTCGGAAGTTTTAAGTTCGAACGGTTCAACTTCGCAAGGAGCGGTTTGTGCAAGCACTTTGTCGCTTATGGCGGCGGGCGTTCCTATTAAAAAGCCTGTTGCGGGTATTTCTGTGGGCTTGGTTACTGGCGAAACGGACAACGATTTTGTGCTACTTACTGATATTCAAGGCTTGGAAGACTTTTTCGGAGATATGGATTTCAAAGTAGCTGGCACAGCTGACGGAATCACAGCAATACAAATGGACATGAAAATTCACGGGCTAACTCCCGAAATAATCAAGGCATCGCTTGAACAAACGGAGAAATCTCGCAAATACATCATCGATGAAATTATCACAAAGGCAATAGCAACGCCACGCAAAGAAATTTCCCTTTACGCACCAAAAATAATGATAGTAAAAATTAACCCAGAACAAATTGGCGAAGTTGTGGGAACTCGTGGCAAGGTAATTAAGCGAATTTTGGAAGAATCTGGCGTTGAAACTATCGATACCGAAGATGACGGTCGCATTTTTGTTGGCGATCAGGATTTAAGCAAGGTTCACCGTGCAGTTGAAATTATCAACGGCATAGTAAATCCTCCAGAAGTGGGCAAAATTTACAAAGGCAAAGTAACGCGCATCATGAACTTTGGTGCTTTTGTAGAAATTGCCATCGAAAAAGAGGGACTTGTCCACATCTCCCAGCTAGCCAAAGAGCGAGTAAAAGAAGTAACTGACGTTGTCAACGTAGGCGACATAATAAACGTAAAAGTAATCGAAATCGACGACCAAAAACGCATAAACCTTTCTCGCAAAGCCGCTTTAGGCAAAAACGAAAAATAAAACCTTGGGGCTCTGCCCCAAACCCCGCAAGGAACGCGTCCCTTGACCCGCACATTTTTGCTTGGTTTTGTGTTTGTATTATTGAATCCGGTATTTTGTTGGGTTTTTGGGTTTGTATGATTACAATCCAATATTTTTGCTAGGTTTTGGGGCTGTATGATTAAAATCGTAGGGGCGGATATTACCTGCCCGTCCGCCCGAATGTTCATTAAACACAATTTTTATGAAAGCAAGAATTTTGTTGGGTTTTTAGATTCATTATTAACACAATTTTTAGAAAGCAGGAAATTACAGTTGACTAGCGAGCCAAAAGTAATTCAATTAGAAAATGGGTTGCGAGTGGTTATGGTGGATATTCCATTTGTGCGGTCGGTATCCTTTGGAATTTGGGTAAAAAACGGATCCCGCAATGAGGACGACAGCACCAATGGCATATCCCATTTTATTGAGCATATGCTTTTTAAGGGCACAAACAAACGCTCCGCCAAAGATATTGCCGATTCGATGGACGAAATTGGCGGTCAAGTGAACGCATACACCACAAAAGAGCATACTTGCTTTTACACACGCACTTTGGACAACCATTTTGACATTGCATTAGATGTGTTGTCCGATATGTTTTTTAATGCAAAATTTGACAATTCCGATATAAAACGTGAATGCAACGTTATTTTGGAAGAAATAAGTATGTACGAAGATACTCCCGACGATTTGGCTCATTCGCTATTGCAACAGGCGGTATTTGAAAATGGTGCGTTGGGTCGCACTGTGCTTGGCACACAGGAAACCATTACAACTTTTGACAACGCAAAATTTACAGCCTACAAAAACGCCAATTATACGCCTAATCGTACGGTTGTGGCTATTGCTGGCAATTTAACCAACTGTAACGCTGTCGAAAAAGTCAAAAAGGTTTTTTCTTGTTTGGCGGATTCATCCAATTTGTCAACCAAAATAGGAAATTCAACCGAGCCGCAAATTTACAAGCCCAATTTTATAAAGCGGGAAAAAGATATTGAGCAAGTGCATATTTGTTTGGGATTTCCTGGGATTGCGGCTGGCGTTGCAGAATCGTACACAATGTCTATACTCAACACAATTTTGGGCGGCGGAATGAGTTCTCGTTTGTTTCAAACAATCCGCGAGGAGCACGCTTTAGCCTACGAAATTTATTCGTATCATTCTGCATTTGCCGAAACGGGAATTTTTACCGTGTATTCTGCCCTTGCTCCCGAGCAGTTGGGCAATGTTTTAGAGTTGACTTTTGCCGAAATCCGCCGCTTGTCAATCGATAAAATTACACAAACTCAACTCAACAAGGCAAAAGAGCAACTTAAAAGTAGCTATATTTTAAGTTTGGAAAGTACATCTAGCCACATGAACAGCATCGGCTGGAACCAGCTTATGCTAAACAGAATATTAACCGCCGACGATATAATCGAAAAAATTGACCAAGTAAATTTAGATATGTTCTACCAATTATACGAAAAAATTTTTGATATTCAACAAGTCAGCTTGTCAATGGTCGGAAGTGCCGATTTTGACTATAGTTTAATATCATAAATCAATGGCTGAAAAATTATTTTTGCAAAATGTATGGGCTAGTTCTCTATAAAAAGCAAATAAAAAAATTTTTTCAAAAATGTTGACGGCGATATTTTTTTGTGATATTATTTAATTGTAATGTTGGTGCCATAGCCAAGTGGTAAGGCAGAGGTCTGCAACACCTTTATCCCCGGTTCAAATCCGGGTGGTACCTTCAAGCATTGTACTTCATAGCAATGCTTGCTAAAAGCCTAGCTTTTAGTAAAAACTTCCTTAGGAGAAAGGCATTTTGTAATGAAATGCCTTTTTTCGTTGAAATATTTTTTTTAATGTGATAATATAAAAATAAGTTAAAAATTACTAGGAGGTTCAAAAATGTCAAAAAGAACAAACGGCGAAGGCACAATATATCAACGTAAAGACGGAATTTGGTGCGGTGAACTTACTTTGGGTTACGACGAAAACGGAAAACGTCTGCGAAAAGTTTTCGCTAGTAAAGATTTGGAAATTGTGAAAAGCAGAATGAACGAGTTTAAGTTAGATGCTAACGGAAATATGGTTACTAGCGATTACACGGTTGGTAGTTGGGTTAAACGCTGGCTCGACAACTATAAAGCCTACGAACTAAAAGCCAAAACATACGATAATTACGAATACGCTATCAAAAATCATATTGAGCGAAGTCTTGGAGATATTCCGTTGACAAAACTTACTACCGATAGTATCCAAAGTTTTTACAATGCTATGCACAAAAAGGGCTTTTCAACCAGCACAATAAGAATAATCCATGTTACGCTGTCGCAAGCCATGGAGCAAGCGTGGTTAAACAATTTTATCCCGTCAAACCCTTGCGATGGTACAAAACGCCCAAAATCTGGCAAAAAAGTTATAAAACCGCTATCTCCTGAAGACCAAAAAATATTTATTGAGCATTGTCAAAATGTTACTTATCACAATTTTTTTTGCTTTCTGTTGCACACAGGCTTGCGTTTGGGAGAAGCCATCGCTTTAACTTGGGAAGATGTCAACTTTGAAAATAAGACAATCTCGGTCGATAAAACTGTAACAACAATAGTCAACCGTGATAAAAATGCTCGTTCGCGCCGCAAATTGATTGTAACTACGCCAAAAACTGCTACAAGCGTGCGAATCGTCCCAATGAACGCCACCGCAAAAAGTATCTTGTTAGCCCAAAAAGAAAGCACAAATAATACGGTAAACAATCATATTTTTGCTACAAAAAACGGAACGCTGCTAAAAAATCGTAACGTTGCTCGTGCATTAGACAAATTGCTAACGGACAGCGGAATAACCAACAAAATTACTGTGCATACTTTGCGCCACACTTTCGCAACAAGATTACTGGAAAAAGGTGCAAATCCCAAAACAGTAAGCACTCTGCTTGGACACGCATCTGTAAAAATTACGCTTGATGTTTACAGCCACGTAATGGCAGAAATTCAGCAAGATGCAGTAGAATTACTGGACGAAGAATAAAGAGCGGCATAATGCTCTTAAAAGCCCAAGGAGGTTTGGTTTTGGGAAAAAATAAATATTTAAGTTTTGTGCAGACGAAACCGAAAAAAAGCCGTGGTTATCGTTTTTTTAAGATAGGGTTTTTTGTGCTGTTGGTCTTGCATTTGGGCAGTTTGTATATTCATTGGGATTATTGGATTTTTAGAATGTTGATTTCGCAGCATTACATATTTACCGATGATTTAGATACGCTGTACTCGCAAGCACTCGGCACAGAAAATTTGCGCGGTCATTTTGTGGATTTTGACAGAATGGTAATGGCTGTAGTAACCGCTCGCATACGAGAAATCAACAACGATCGCTACACATATTTGTACAGCCCAACCCAACGCCAAGCCTCTATTGCACGTCAACGAGAAACCGCCCAACAAGTGTATTTTGAAGCGTTGACTGCCGAAACGGGTTATCTTTTTGTACCGAATATCGGCAGTTATACGCGCCGTTTTATTGCGGATAATCGTGCGACAATTTCGCAATATCCCAATTTAATACTGGATTTGCGATATAATTCTGGCGGAATGTTAATGGATTTTCACCAAATAGCCGATTTATTTGTGGAAAACAACGCAATTTTGGGCTACGAATACACTCGTCTACCATTTTTTACACGACAAATTAGAAGTAACAATCCTGCATATTTTAATTTTGACAACGTGATAATTTTGCAAAATCAAAATACCGCCAGTGCCGCCGAAAGCCTTATTTTAGCCTTGCAAGATAATCTCGACAATGTTACTACAATCGGCTCAACAACGTTTGGTAAAGCGGTTGGACAAGTTACAATTCCGTTGACAGGCGGATCGGCTATACGTGGCACGGTTCTACTTATCAGTGGACCAAATGGCGAAACTATCCATAATATCGGCATTGCTCCCAACATTGAACACGATGGCGATGATATTTTAACTTACGTATTAAATTTATTGGAGGATTTTTAAGTTGACTATTTTGTTTAATGGTGGACGACAAATAATTGCATTTTTATCCAAATTATTTGCCAAAATTATCGAGGACGAACTTTTTTCGTTGGCAAGCGAACTTGCTTACAAGATATTGTTGTCATTTTTCCCATTTTTGGTGTTTTTGGTGGCGGTCATCGGCTTTCTCAATTTGGAAGATTCGCCGCTAGTTTACCAATTATTTGAAATGTTTCCAGAAGATATTGCACAAGTTATAGTAAATTTTATTGTAGAACTTACAGCAGGAACATCTAGCGGATTAGTTTCGGGCAGTTTGTCAATCAGCGTTTTTAGTGCATCCAACGGCTTTAGAGCGGTTATGCGAGGCGTAAACAAAGCCCACGGTTTTAAGGAAGAACGCAGTTTTATAGGCGGATTTTTATTGAGCATTGGATTAACTCTAATTTTTGCGTTCGCATTAGTTAGTATGCTTGCGTTGTGGGTTTTCGGCAACAACATAGTTTATGCACTTCGCAACTTTTTCGACTTTGATATTGGATTGGCTCTGCAAGTAACATCTGCCGCCGTCGGATTTTTCGCCTTGGTTGTGCTGATTGCGTTTATTTATCGGTTGGCGTGTGTTCGGCGAACGGTCGTTTTGCCAGGTGCTTTAACAACCGTTATTTTGTGGGCTATTTCTTCGAATATTTTTAGCCTTGTATTAGATAATATTGTCAATATTTCCATGATTTACGGTAGCATTGCAGGAATATTCATTTTGATAATTTGGCTAAATTTAATTTCAATATTTTTGCTACTAGGCAACACAATAAACTCGATTATCCACAAACGTAGTACATTTTGGTATCACGATAAATCGCTTCACGAGCAGGTTTATTTTTAATGGGAATTTGCAAAATTATAACTTTATAAATTGCTAAAAATGTGCAAGCCAGCCTATAGGGCAAACAGGTAATATACGCACATTTTTAGCAAATATAATTTTTCAACTGCTGATTTGCATTATATGAATATGTTTAACTATTTTCAATGGATAAATTATTTAGTTGCAGCGAAGTTTCTTCTCGTATCTTTTGGAGAACAGTTTCCAATGATAATCCACTGCTAAGTAACTTTTCGATTTCATTAACTGTGTCGAAGCGTCCTTCGATTCTTCCCTCATATCGACCCTCGTTCAAATATCTATCTCTAAAAGATAACACTTTAACCGCCTCCTTATCTCGTTTGAATGCACCGAATACTTTGCTAAATGTCTTTGCAATAGCCTTTTGTATTTTAGGTAAATATATTCAATTATTTTCAATGGCTAAATTATTGAGTTGCAGCGAAGTTTCTTCTCGTATTTTTTGGAGAACAGTTTCCAATGATAATCCACTGTTAAGCAATTTTTCTATTTCATTAACTGTGTCGAATCGACCTTCAGCTATTCCTTCGATACGACCTTCAGCTATTCCTTCAATTTTTCCTTCAGCTATTCCTTCGATACGACCTTCAGCTATTCCTTCGATGCGCCCTTCGGCTATTCCTTCAATTTTTCCTTCAGCTATTCCTTCGATACGTCCTTCAGCCATTCCTTCAATTCGCCCTTCGGCTATTCCTTCGATACGACCTTCGGCTATTCCTTCAATTTTTCCCTCATATCGACCTTCGTTCAAATATCTATCTCTAAAAGATAACACTTTAACCGCCTCCTTATCTCGTTTGAATGCACCAAATACTTCACTGAATGCACTTGCAATTTTTT
>JGI24700J35501_10930392_pt1 | contig 13583 bp, 10 predicted proteins | sample TergutTh196P1_FD_35501 | JGI IMG/M metagenome (IMG submission 35501) | reverse complement strand
TAATGCTACCTTTTTTGGTTCCTGTATTATTCACATTTTACATACAGGGTGTGCTAAAATTTAAATACCAAATTCCGGTGCTAAAAGGTTAATCTATATCTGACATTCAGCACTGGTGAGTACTATACTATGTGATGGGTGTACCTGATGTTAGGTGCCAAAGGGTGATTCCCCACTTCCCCCACCCCCACCCCCCCACAATAAGCTTTAAACTCTTATGAAAACTATGTAAGGATGCATCAACTGTAATCAATTGGGATGCAGCGATCACAAACAAAAAATTTAAATATTTAACTTTTTATAAGATTCAGATATAAAATGGAGTAATGCAAAATATAAATCTGAAGACCAACAAAGTATGTACAGTAGAGGTGCTTAAGGGAAAAAAACAAAACAGTATTAAGCTTACCTTGCATTGACAACAATAACCAAAGCAAGGAAGAAAACAAAGAATGAGTCAGCTTGTTGGAAGTACAGGTCCCACATTGCTTGTACAACTGGTAAAGTACATGTTGCTGCAAACAGCGACTGAAACTGGAAGGCAAAATAATATTCATCACTGAATAATTAAGTTCTTACTCAAGTGAAGAGGTGATGGACAGAAACAGAACAATATGGTAAAGCTTGGCATGTCACCAAAGTAGTGACAACAGCTATGCAACTATGGAACGTAAGCAACACAAAACTCAAAAGTTATCAGTACACTGTTCAACTGCATTGTGGATATAACAAGATCAAACCAAAATGTGTATAATGAAGATGCACACAGCAACACATCTACTGTTCAGAATTTTTTATGTGCAGTATGTGGAACTTTAATTTTACTAAGAACTTCCAACATGATGCAAGCTTCTGCACAAGCAGTAGCTGCACAACAACCTGGTCCTCAATAACCCACAGTTACATTATTTCTTATGGGTATATCCCCTGTTAAAAGGGGATTTGCTGTAAGTGTCTTTTTCTGGTCCCTATTAATCACACAGACTCCCTGGAGAACAATCATATTTTGCTCGAGCTCTAATATGACGTCTAATCACAGCAGACTCCATGCTTGTGACTAACAGGGACTGACAAAACCAACACAAACATAAAAAACATGTATGCTGGAATCCATTTTTACTGTGCAATGCCCATTGTATTCCAAGAACTTTGAAATACCAGTAATAAAAGTCTAAAACAACATCAAAAAGCTATCTGCATCAATCTTCGTAGGAGTATCTTTTACTACATATTTCTTTAAAATGGAACAACAGTAGGCACATCTTCCCCATTATGGTCAGTGTCATCTTATAGGTGCACTTTCGAAAAGTGGAAATAACTTGTCTGTCCACGGGTTGAAGGAAAGATGTGGTATTTGGTGAAATTTAACAACAACGGCGGCGGCGGCGACGACAACGGCGGCGGCGGCGGCGACGACGACGACGACGACGACAATGACAACGACAACAACAACAACAACAACAACAACTGCATCACTCTAATAAATAAAACAATGAGCTCAAATGCACTGAAATTGAAATGTGTAACAGCAGCAAAGTGGGGAAAGCCAATGTGGTAGTCACATGGTCTCATCCCAGTTTATTGGAACCAGCTGCAAAATGTTGAAAACACTGGTACTGAAATGGGCAGTCCACAAAGTCGAGATCCTGAACGTCAAGTCTTTATTGTGCCATATCCCTATAGAAGCATCAGTTCTCAAAAGTGTATGTACATGGCCAGGTCCAAATTTAATATTTAGAAACCATAATGTAATGAGGTATATGCTGCATTAAAATGCCACCTGGTGAGAGATGACACTTTGATCATCATATCACACTTCTGGCATTCACTATCAGGGTGACACACACACACACACACACACAGTCCAGGTGACCCTGACAATGCATTAACACTCAGGATAAACAAAGCTAGTTAAACTGCTAAAATTTTATTTGATTAGGTTTGTTGGAAAAAAAAATTGTGATGTTAATTTAATCCATATGAAACTGTCTCTTCTGAACATTATAAACCTTACAAATGACATGCACCTCCTAAGGTCAGAAATACCACAGTGTTCAATGTAAGCCAACTATACTACAAAAACATACAAATATGTTTATCTCTCTTACAAAGCTTTTCACCAATTGACTGTACTACATCAGATGTTTCTTGGTAAATGACCAACGTGATGCACAAATTCTTTTCTATGTATTTATTTCTATTTATAACTCTCTACACATTTCGAGCACGTCACGCTCATCGTCAGGAGAGACAAATTGTATCAATGCAGCCTCTGGTAACAGTCATTCTATGTTGGTGGCCGAGATGTGTGCACGTTGGTCATTTACCAAGAATCATTACATGATGCATGGTCAACAAAATGTAAAATTTTACATCAGATGTATATCAAATTTTTGCAAAACTTTTGTAGAAGACCTTGTGTGTTTATTACGGCCTCTGCAGGTTAGTGAAATTCAACCTTAGTAGGCCTGCAAATTCCAACGCAAATCCACTCACCCAAGAGAGGCAGTATAGGTCTGGACTTATCCGTTTTGTATCGAGAAAGGAGCATAACTCTGGGTCATGATACAGCAATAATAACCGGAACAAGTGAAATGGAGTGCCATTCTTGTAGCACCTGATAAATTAAGAAAACTTATATTTAGACAAGCAAAAACTATATTACAACCAACTTATTTCACAGAGAAGAATTCTTCCTAAGAAGCTGCCTGTCACTCAACTGATCAAACATTCCACCATCACTTATAACACCCAAAGTTTCTCTCTACTAGCATATACATAAAAACCCACCAATGAACACTATCCTGAGCTACTTGAATCCAGCACACGTCTCACCCTGTGCCTCCTTAAGATCCATTCTAATATGACCCTATCTTCTTTTCTAAGGTTAGCCTCATTGAGCCTTCATTTCTGATTTCCTGACTAAAATTGTTAAACACTTCCCGTATTGCCTATGCATGTTACACATCCCACCTATCTCACCCTCCTCAACCCATTGCCCCAAACAATATTTTGTGACAAGTAAAAATTATGAAGCTCTTGATTACACTATTCTCTCCAGTTTCCTGTTAATTTTTGCATTTTAGGCATAAATATTGTCCTCAGCATCATGCATGAAAATATATTATATATACTTGAGTGTTTGTGTGTGTGGATACACACACACATATACACATGCACACAAATATTTTACTCATTCCATTTTGTTCTTTTAATTTAATTTCTGTAGAGATTAAAATAGCATAAGAAATTATCGTGCCTCTGAAAAACAGCAATGTGTGTGCACATGCTGTTTTCAAAACCCTTAATGTGATCTTCTCTTAAAGTAAAACTCAAACAAAAATGTCAGACAAAATTACAGTTTGTACACTAATGTATTTCATTTACTGTCAGGAAGATGGGACAAAAAATTCCCAATTGAATGGTCAAAGGCTTTCCCAGAATATAATCTTCTTAATTTCTTTGCAAATATAATATTTTCATCATTACTACTGTGTACATGATGTGGGCTGAATTCATCTGGCTCCAGATATGATTCAGATGCACACTGTAGTCAACACAGTAATGAATTTTTTAGTTCCCTAAAAGGGAGAGAATTTCTTGCCTAGCTCAGCAAGTATTAGCTTCTCAAAAAGGACTCTGTTCCATGGGATTAGCTGTATAATACTTGAAACTAAACTAAAAGTCATGCATAAATGCTGGTAACAATGAAACACTTTTACAAACCTTGGAATATAGAAGTTCTTGATAGCTTCAAACAAGTTGTATGTTCCAGACCTTGGTAATTTAAGTGCAATAAGAGGAAGCAGGATTTCAATCCACCCATTACCCTTCTCATACTTCAGGCTTTTAGACTTGCAGTAAAAGGTAAGAATGGATTCCAAGTCTGAGATTACAGACACTTTGTCCTCATCTTCATTGCCAAGATTAGCTGAAAACAAACAAATTCTTCTAAAACATCTCAAATGAATACCCTCATACCAAATCTCATCTCACTCATGATTACAGACACTGAGAAGTTAGAGACCCATCAGCATTGATGGCAATATGAAACAGACACTAAGAATTAACAACTAAAGAAAAACAGCCATTTAAAAAAAATGGTCAATTTTATCGTAAATTTCCTCTGGGGATGTGTGACAGCAATATGGTTATAACACAAATATATTAAAGTCGCTTTTGGTCTATGTGAGCATCTTTTTATCCTAAATGTTCACAGCAACAATATACATGTCATATGACAACATTCTTCATCAATCAATTAATTACAGTTGAACTGACAATGGATCTATACATATTTGTTCATTATTACAGGAAAAACTTAACATTTGCTAATTTACCATTCTCATTTCAACTACCCTTCATAATCGTCCACAGTCTCTCACACAGAAAATAAAACATTATGATGAATAACAGTAATCAGAGGTGTTCTACAATACAGTGTACACAAACTGCAATTTTCTTTTCATTTTTGTCTCTTTCTGACCAAGGGCCTCAACACAGAACACATGGATATATTTTATTCAAATTCATCCTGCTGTGTTTAGTATAAATGAAATACAAACAAGGTACAATGTCAAACACACACTTTAATGCATCAAAGTGTAGTATTTGATGGTACACATTTGTATTTCAATTATAAACACAACAGGATGAATGTGAATAAAATTGCTAGAGCCAGTCAAACTTGCATCATCAACAAATACAAAGATTTCAAGCATAAAGTACTAAAATGCAATGTAAGTATATATTTTAACAAACAGCATTAAAGTACTGTGTTTGATGGTATACGATTGTTTTTATTTTAACATGAATTTACTAAAACATTGGCTCTGCATTCTTGTTACAACCCAACCCAGCTCATCAGTCATTTCACATGTCCTAATCTCAGGGAATCTAAGTGTTCTAGGTAGCAGAACAGTACTTTTATAAATAATTGGACACTTAATATTCTTTGTATTATTTCACGATTATTAAAGTTTACAGATGTTTGCATGTATGGATGCGCCGTTGACAAATGTATGCACTGCTAGCCTCAGTATCACGTAAACAACTTATCCCATCCTGGGTAGAAAACAGACTACTTGTTTGCGTTAGGTTTTCAAAACTCGTACAGTTTCAAATTCATCCCCCCTTAAACATTTTTACTGTTCCCAACTGGCTAAATGTTAAATTTCACTACTTCCTAATAGGTCAAAAAGTAACAATTTTGGATACTTTACTTCCATTGGCTCCCATTTATGTAATGTTGTTTCCAGTTTCATAACCCATGTGAATTCCTTCACGCGTCCTACTGGTTTGTCTTAATGTGACAATATGGTATCCTTCCCAGCAAGATTTAAGATGTCCAAAAGCTGTCAAAGTTTACAATGTCAGTTGTTCCAAAAAGTTCCCTAAGTCATTAATTTTGACAATGACATATGACGAACCTGGTAGCTCACTATACCCGCCATAAACTGTCAGTCTCTGTCCCTCCAAGCTGCTATACAGACTTGTTACAATCTCCTTTCCACCCTAAACTAAATTAATAATTTCAAACAAATCTGTCCTATCTAGAAAATGTATAATTTTTAAACCTAATAAAGGAATTAAACTCCATATACTGGTTATATTGTGAACATGTACAGTAACTGCGCCAGTTGAAGCAATGTGCAAGTATTCTGATAACAGTTTCTGGATGTGATTCATGACCATTCCCAATCTGTTTCTTTTTACTGCATATAAAAACTTTAATTTATTAATTTTAAGGATGTCATTATTACCACCGTAACTTTCATTCACAAGGCAAACAAATGAGTAATAAAAAATCACACAGAAATTTGAAGCATAGTGTTTATAGGATAATCCATGCATTGTGGAGTCCCTGCAAATAAAAATCTGCAATGCCAGCACTTGATTCTGTAACTTCACTTCTCATAGCTGTGGAGCAGTAACTATGCAGGTGAATCTGACATGAGATCACTCTCAAAACAGCACAACTGTTATTAGTAAGTTTTTCCTCTCCTACTTGTTACAGTGGAAGGGCTCACAGCTGACACAATCTCTCAAAACAGCCCCATTCTGAACATCATACTAGTAAAGAAACTAGGAAAGCAAATAGCAAGGTCGTCATTTAGACAATACAGTTGATTCCAGTAACCTCTAACCAACCAACCAACTATATGGAGCATAGTCCTTACTGAGTAGCTAACGTCCTCAGGTAGTCAAGAAATTCCCCACATTTTATGGAAACCAAAAGGTCATTACCACATTCACAAGCACCCACCACCTGTCTCTAACCTGAGCCACAACAATCCAGTCCATGCATCCCCATCCCACTTCTTGAAAACCCACTTAAAACTGTCATCCCATCTATGCCTACGTCTTCTAAGTGATGTCTTTCCCTCAGGTCTCCCCATCAAAATTCTGCATCCACCTCGCCTGTCTCCCATATGTGCCACATGCCTTGCCCATCCCCATCTCCCTGACTGGATCACCAGAATAATATTTGGTGAGGAGTATGGATCACAAAGCTCATTATGTAATCGCCTCCACTCCCATTACCTTGTCCTTTTTAGACCCAAATACCTTACTCAGCACCCTATTCTCAAACACCCTCAGCCTACATTCCTCCCTCAATGTGAAAGATCTTTAAAACAGGAAGAATTACAGTTCTGTATATATTAATTTTCATATTTTTGGACAGCAAACTGGAAAACAAAAGATTCTGGACCACATGATAACAAGTACTCCTGACTTCAATCCGTTCTTAATTTCTTCACGAATGGAATTTGTCATGTTGGGGTTGTTCCAAAATATTTAAAGTGTTCCACCCTTTCAAAGAATTTATTACCTGCCTTTTGTTGTGCTGCTGTCCTGCACGCGGCTCTCGAGACATGACCACATATATTGTATTCAGTTTTCTCAGCTTTTACTTTTATACCAGTGTCCTTACAAGTGACTACTAAGGCTTGTGTGTCTTTCTTAAGAGTATGTTTGGTTCCATTCACTCTACATTAACATCATCAGTATAAACCAGAAGCTGAAGTATACCACTTAATTTCAAGCCCTCCTGGTTTACCTGAGTTCTCCCAATGGCAAATTCTACAGCAAAGTTGAAAATCAATGGTGATAAAGCATCTCCCTGTCTCAAATCATTCTTCATATGAAACATGTCAGACAAATGTTTGTCTATGCAAACTCTGCTATAGGTTTCACTTAGACACATTTTTATTGGCCTTACTAGCTTCACAGGGATATCAAACTCAATAACAATATTACTCAAGACCTCCCCCCTAACTAAATCATAGGCTTTCTTGAAGTCTATATAAATAACTGATGCACTCCTTCAATGTATTCCCAATTTTTTTACCTGATGAACTGCCTCAATGTATTCTCACTTCTTTTAAAGTATTTGACACAAGCAAAATATATGATCGGTAGTTGATCAGTTTTGTCAAAATCCAGTGATCATCCTCAAAACTTTCCTCTGCATATGGAGTTAATCTTGACGAAGGATGCTGGATAGAATTTTGTATGTAGCTGATAAAAGTGATATGCCTCTATAATTATTACAATCCATTTTTTAAACTTTCTTATAAACAGGTACATACAATGATGTACTTCTTCCACTGCTCAGGTAATTCCTCCTTATTCCAAGTAGAATTAATAAGTTTATGGATCTCAGAATGAAATGTCCTACCTCCTGCTTTAATCAATTCTGCTGTAATTGAATCAATACCTGGTGACTTGTGTCTTTTTAGTATTTCAGTTGCCATCTCAACCTCAAAGGCACTGGGCTCAGGCACTAGTAGTTCTGCTGTATTTTGGTATGCCTAACATCATTAACCCATGTACAATCAACAGCTGAGAGAAATCATTCCTCCACCTAGCCAAAATATTGTGGGAGTCTGCAATCAGATCACCCTTCTCATGCTTTACTAAATTACTTTTAGGCTGGTGACCCTTGTTAAAGTCACTGATACCCCTATACAAGTCTCTGATATTCCTGTTCTTACTGTCTGTTTCAAGTTCATTAATTTCAGTTTTCTGACATTCCCTCTTTTTGTTCCTGAAATGTCTGGTATTGTTTTCTAACTTTCAACTCACTCAGCTTCTTGAGATTGAATCTTTCAACATCAAACTTCTATGTTGCTTGTTTACTTAATCACAGTCTTCCCCTAAATTTTGCAGTCACCAGATAAAGATCAGTATCACATTCAGTTCCCCTACCAAACCTATACCCCTTCCTTTCACATTTCTCAATCTGCAGCAGCACATACCAACAAACTGCTGACAATCTTCACGTAAAACATTCTGTTCGGGAAGATCGAATATTTCATTAAATAGTACAAGTTGATTCCCTTTCTCTTGCACTTGGAGACAGATTTGCCATACTTCAGACCTCAAGAAGTCAGGTACACTCTTGCCTTTACAGATGCTATAAATAGATGCTGCTGTACAGTCCTCCAGGAGAGCAGTTTCTAAGTCAAGAACCCTGGAAAATTGAAAGTGACACATTAGCTCATATACTGTAAGACATGTGGAAACAGTAACCAAACACAGAATTCCTTTAATCCAGTGCCTGATAATCTGGCACTCCTGACAGACAGGACTTGATGAAACTAGTCCCATGACCAGAAGATTTGCTGTCTCTAACTTCTGGAGTGTGTACTGATTCCATGACTTTACCTTGGGTCATCTGGGCCTTATTGAGCCCATAAAGCTATTATAATGTCTTAAAGAGATCCCAAGATGAGCAAACAAAGTACCGCTGGCAAGAGAAAGCCTGTAGTAACTTCAATAATTCCTCAGAAACTCGGCCTAATTAGTAGGATTTAAAGTGGTGACAGCCGAAGAGTGGTTACGGTTTCATAAAACAATAGTTCATCAACTACATATATATATATATATACATACACACAGAATTGTGAGGAACAATTACAATAGTTTACAGCATCAAGTAAATGTGTGAAATGCCTTTTCAAGAGACGAACACTGAAAAATCCAAAATTTGCACAACTGGACTAGGTGTTGAATCATTGGTCTACAGAAAGGCATTCTGAAGGAAAGCCCATGAATGGGCCTATGATAATTGAAAAAGAAGAGTCTTTTTTATGATTAAATGAAAATAACTGACAAGTGCACATACTCTGAAGACAGTAACAAAAAATTACCTGTAAGAACTTAGGTCAGTATAGGTACTGTATGATAATCTGGAATATATGACGATCTGGCACCTGTCCAGTCCCATGAGTGCCAGATGGGAAAGAATAACACTGTAATATGTTACCACATTTTAAGATCCTTGAGCATAAGGATCCAACTGAGTCACAACTGTAGATCAAATTTTTACCCTCAGTCAACTGCCACCTACACTGTACAGCCAGTGACTTCTGCTCTAACTCATAATAGTTGTAACTGTAAAGGGTCTTATGTCAGGGGTTGGCTATAATCAAAATATGTGATCACAGACATTTGGCACACTTCCTGTGTAATTTCTTAATAGGATAAAAATAATATTTCATGGCACTTCAGACGTATTGCCAGTCTCCCTTCAAATTCATACTTTTTACAACAAAAGCTGAAGTATACAGTTAGTAGCTGAAACAACAAATTCATTTACTGAGCACAGTGACTTTTTGACTCTCAAACTCCTGCATGAAGACTATTAAAACAATGACCATCCATATGAAATTACATGTGCTGAACAAGTACAGGTACCTCAATAATAAAATATACTACAGAGGTAACAGTTAGTATACATTCATTTTAATTCAGTACTAGATTCAGTTGATGCATATATCATAACAATTTATAATGCTCAAAAATCCATCAACATTTCAAGAATTAGGTGTTGTTAAGTGAAGATATCAAAAGTTTTGTTTTGTTTATAAATAAAGCTGTCTCTTCCAAAATGTCCATTTACACTGCAACAAAAAGAAACATATCTGAAAAATCAAATGAAATTGGTGGATAATAACCCAGATCTCAAATAGAAACAGTGTCTAATCAAACTTTAAAATCAAAATGTCGGTGGGAACTTTCTGATGGCACCTGTTCATGAATCAACACTGAAAGTATATCAACGAGATTCATATGATTTCTTCTTCATAAATGTAAATCTGCTACTTCAGTTTACAATCATCATAGCACTTTGATTTAAATTAAATTTTAACTTATATATACACTTTAAACAATAATGTGCTCTGTCACAGCTGACTGTGAGACTGAAAAATTAAACAATGCTTAGAATCACTGTATAGAGCTAGAGGCTTCAGTCATAATGGAAGAGAATTATAGGCATAACTTAAATCTGCAAATACTAGTATTTATACCACTGCATCAAAGAAGGAAATGAGAGGAGTACAGAATTAAAACAATACATTATTGATATTTATACTTCTGATGCCATGACCCAAGTGTTCAACTCTATTTCTGGTTGCACACGCTAGTAATTGACAAATACCATGTAAGAAATGCGCTCTTCTGGGTTATTACGCAGCAATTGGCAGTAATTTCTTACCAAGAAAGGTACTAGTGTTAATTTCTCAACAAGAAAGAAAAGAAATTACCACTACTCACTGCGTAATAACTCAGAAGAGAACAGTTCTCATCTAATTCATGGCAGAAGCCTGAAATCAAGCAAAATACCATAGTATATGGTGTTCTTCCTCCTGCTCTTTAGTAAGTACTGTAAGCAGTATTCTTGTGTTTGCTATATTGAAACAACAAGTTGCAGGGAAAATGGAAGAGTACTCTATATTGGCTTAATCAACTTTACCTTTGGGGGGTGGGGGGAAGGTTGAATGCTTGGTAGTGAACACACAGGGCTTACTAACATTTTATAAAAAATATCCCCTGACATATATTTCAAAGGAAGCACAACTAATTAACCAGCAAGTCAATACACAAAGTTTGATAACAGCTTAAACACAACTAAATTATATTTTGTTTAGTTGTGTTTAAACTGTTATCAAATTTTGTGTATTGGTTTACTGAATAACACAATGGGATGTCACACATCAAAACTCCTAATGCCAGTCAGACACATATCAATAATCAATTCAAAAACATAAAGAGGAAGATTTTAAAATGTATTGCTAATATTGTTCAGTTAATCAAAATAGAAAGCAGTTGTGTTTAGAGTGTTATCAAACTCTGTGTATTGAACTATTGAACAACACAGTGTGATGTCTACATAAAAAAAATTAACCTACACTATAGTACAAAAACTCAGTTTTTAACATCACTAATACCAAACACCCCCACTAAACACAATCCTGTGCCAGTTATATTCCAGAAAATATATAATCTAAAATGAGATGAGGGTATGACAGAGTATGACAAGGACAGACAGTACCTCTGTATCCCAAATAGCCCCTGTTTATGAAATGTAGAGATTTAGGAATATTGGTTTCCACCATGCCCTTAACCCTTGCCCATGCCTACTAGACAACCCCAGATAAGCTTGTTGACACACAAACTAAATCGGACAAGGATAGAGAGAGATGGCAAATAAAACTGCTATTCACAACTATAGTGTAGGAACACAAGAGGCAAAGGGAGTTGGCCTCAACAAAAATTAACCAATACAGAAGATAAACCTACTCAATGATATGCAGGTTCTCTCACCAACACATGAATTTAATTTCCAGTCATACAATGAACAAGGCTAAGAACAGGACTGGGGCACTGAAAATTAAAAAATGCTTAGTCTGACTGTACAAAGCAGGGCAGTTTTACCAGAAAAGAATTTAAGACAGAACATAAATCTGCAAACACTGATATTTATATCACACTTGAATCAAATAAGAAACCAAGAGGAGTAAAAAACTAAACCACTACATAATGGTGTGCACAGCAATACACAAGTTGCAACCAAACTGATACTGAAAAACGAAAATTTGGACTAACAAAAAAATGGCAAATAAAATTGAATGCCATATATTTAATAATGAAAAGTTATTACATCTTCATTACAAAACAGATATGGATATATGACAATATCAGAATGTATGCACATACCAGAAAGAAAACTGGAGACACTGTCAACTTTTATAATAATCTGGAGACACGAACTGAGAAAGTGAATAAAAGTGCATACGTTATTGAAGCATGACAACTACATGTCAGGGTAGTAAATCTAGAAGTTTAGAGAACTGTAGGGTTTAGAGCAGCAACAATTCTGATGTCAACTGCAAAAGTTTGAAAGGTTCTGCCCATACCCCAGGCACAATACCAACTATGCTATTCTGGCTCCCTTATAGCAAACATATAGAATACAATATTCCAAGATATTCCAACACATGTTAAAGAAGACAGCTAATATTTGACGCAGATTTCAGGAAAAGTAAAGCATAAACTGCACTAATACAAACAGAAGTTAAATTTGGGCTATAGGGATGAATCACGTAGAAGGTATAAACTTCCCTATATGCATTCATTCTGTGCAGAATGACACAAAAAGTCAAAATTAAAGAGAGTTAATTTTTATTCTTTACATTAATTTCTGCATATGACTGAATGGTAACCTCCTTCACCTCAATAACCACGTATCATCAGAAAGCTAAAGGCTATTTGTTGAGAATTACCAATGCATGCTACAATATTGATGATATATTAATAAAAAATAGAAATGAGTGGTTTATCATCACAATGGTGCATACCCTCTACCACAGCATTAGTTCAAAGTTCATCATAATTAGAAATGTTTCCTCTTCATTCCTGCATGCTAATAAGTACACACCCATCCAGAAGATAGAACTTCTGACAAGATAAAACATGGTTTTAGTAGACAACATTACGTAACAAATGAGAGGACTATGGAAATAAGATACCATTTGCATAAATTCAATTAACATCAGCTCTGCCAGACAAAGGCACCTCACATGCAACAGGTAATCAACAGGAGACATATGTTTGAAACATAATTAGTATACATTAGGACACTCTGCTTTAATTACCAAAATCATAGCAAACACAAAATCTGTGTCTAAACAATTCCAAACTGTTCCTACCCTCAATGTAAATTGCAAGAACATATCTATGTCATAATCATATTTTCACAGTACACTTAACCCTTTAAACGCCGAATTAAATCCCATCTGCCATTTGCTAGCACTAAGCACTACTAGGAGATGCAACTATAGTAGTCGTTAGCAGGTTAAGGGTTAAAGTATTTTCCTCTATACATATTCAGAACACTGTCAAGCAAAACACAATTTACAAAACTTCAGGTTACTAGCTTCAGCTGTTCAATTCAGCCATCATCAGACCTATTCAATATCAAGAGCCATATAAAAAAAACTTATAGCTGCATGTGGGATTGAAAGCTCATTCCCTTACAACACGTCATAAAAGTTACGACACATACTGTCACTGTATCCAAGGATATGAGATCTTAATCCCATATGCAGGTATCAGGTTTTCTGTATATCTTTTGATAATGAATAGGTCTGATAATGGCTTACTTAAAGAGGCAAAACTAGTGACCTGAAGATTTGTAAATTTTGTTGTGGATGCAAAACAAAATTTACAAATCTTCTGGCCACTAGTTTTGGCTTTATATATATATATATATATATATATATATATATATATAT
>JGI24700J35501_10930393_pt1 | contig 13589 bp, 16 predicted proteins | sample TergutTh196P1_FD_35501 | JGI IMG/M metagenome (IMG submission 35501) | reverse complement strand
GAGCGGAGCGAATAGTGAAAAAATTTTCAAAAAATGTTGACAAAACATTTTCACTGTGATACTATGTGTCTATAAGGGTTTGGCAACGAACTTTGGGATGGATTCTTAAAATAAAAATGTGTCATGAGAAAAGAAAGGAGTAAGTTTATGAGTAAATTTACAAAGAGTTTGGCGAGTATGGCTTTAGCGTTGATACTGACGCTAGGCGTGGGCGGTTTTACCGCCTTTGCAAGTGAGGTAGGAAATGCAAGCGGAGGAGGGTACTTCGGAACGAACGATGTTGACCGCCTTTATCAAGGTGGCGGAGGCAGTAGAGTTCCAACAAGACCTTGCGTTTGCGGAGGAGGCGATGGCATCAACCTTAGCCCGATTTGCGGGAACGGTTGAGTGTAACGTAAAATTTAACGATATAGTATGTGTTTTTGCCAAGGGGCTTTTGAAGCCACTTGGCGATTATTCAAATTAAGTGTTTTTACAGAAAGGGGCTTGGAATTATGAAAAAAATACGATTTTTGCTCATATACTTATTTGCTTTAGCCGTTTTAGTGGCTTGTAATGATGATGTTGAGCTTGAAGATTGGGAAACAGAAATCAAACAAGACTATATTGAAGTTATCGAACAAAATTTAGAAGATAATGTTGATACTCCAGCGATTGCTCAAATAGAGCACCTTCAACTTACTCCCGAAGATTTTTGGTATGATTTTGAATTTCTCACGCAAATTTTAGAGGATAATTTTCCGTTTTTCGGAGTAATTGAAAGGCGTACTGGGATTTCTAATCCTCTTGAGACATTTATAAATCATGGACTACCCGAGGATGAGAATTTGCATTTGACTTTTATACCACGAATTAACAGTGGATTTAGAATGTTTGGCAACATAGCTCATTTAGATTTGAATCCCTGGTGGCATTGGAGATCAATTTGGAATACAACTCTTTCAAGCCCGTTGCCTTACATATCAGACTCTTCAAGCGACACATTACCTTTATCTTTATTTCATGCCTTTAATCCACACCGAACATCTTCGAGAATAATTGAAGAGGGTAGAATCGCCTTAATAATGACACCGCTAGAATTTTTTGACTACGAAAGAATACCGCCTCGTGCAATGCAAGAAATACAAGACTTCATCAGAGAAATTCAAGGATATGAGCACGTTATTATAGATTCAAGGCATATTGGAGGGGGGTTTTATAGGAATTTTATAAACACCTTTATAAGCCCGAACATATCAGAACCTCTATCTTTTTACGAATTTGCATTTATTACCGATGGGGAGAGAGCTCAACAAACACATAGCAATTTGTACTTTGCTAGGCCGAGAACTCTAGATTTGCTTTTTCTTCGTAATGTAACTACTCCTCTTGTACCAGCGGAACTATTTGCGGAACAGCATAATCTCATAAACATGGATACAGATGACTTAGAAAATCTTGCCTATGGTTTTTTACTTGAAACTTTTGTACATCCCACGTCAGGTAGTTTGAGATTACCACTGTTAGCTGATAATATATGGCTTTTAATCGGTCCGCGCAATGGGTCTGCAGGTGAAATATCTGGACGAATAGCAAAAGAGGCAGGGTTTACTCTAGTTGGACAACAGGCTAGCAATAGAAATAGTTGGGGTCGAATTTACTTTCCACTACCCCGAACTGGATATATTGTCTCTATGGACACATTTTATGTAACAGACAGTACGGGTCGCAATATAGAGGAATTTCCGTTAGAACCACATTACTTCGGGTCTGATGCTTTGCATACCGTGCTTGAGATTATCGCCGAGCGGAGCGAATAGTGAAAAAATTTTCAAAAAATGTTGACAAAACATTTTCACTGTGATACTATGTGTCTATAAGTGTTTGGCAACGAACTTTGGGTTGGATTCTTAAAATAAAAAGGGTGTGTTTAAGAAAGTGAGGTAAATTTATGAAAAAGCTTACAAAAGGTTTGGTAAGCGGAGCTTTAGCGTTGATACTGACGCTAGGCGTGGGCGGTTTTACCGTCTTTGCAGGTGAGGTAGATATGGGAGCTTTTGCGGGTGGAAATCCTAGCTTTTGCTCAGGAGGGGGAGGTAGTTCGGAAGAAATTCCGCCACGACCTGTACCTGGTTGGCCTGATTTCCCTGTTCCAGAGGTGTGATAGTCAGGGAATCAATTACCAAGAGGAGAGGTTTTTAAAGCCTCTCTCTCTTTGGTTTTGATTATACTTAATTAATTTAACAACAGTAAAAAAATATGATATAATAAGGAGTTTCTAAAATTATGAAAAAAATAATAATCTTATTTCTGTTGGCTTTAGTGGCTTGTGGTAACGATAATGAACAATATCAGAATGAAGAATATATAGAAAGTAAAAATCAGATTGTAGAGAACGTGGAGGAACGTGCAGAAGATCCCTATGTTGAGGAGATAATAAACAATCTTGCTAACAGAAATCAACTTGCTTACTATGATTTTTTGTATGATTTGGAGTTTTTGGTGCGAATGTTAGAAGAAAATTTCCCGTTTATCGGCTTAGCAGAAAGGCGCTTGGGTGGTCGAACTCCTTTGGAATTGCTTATGCCAGATACTTCGGAAAATTTAACTCATACTGGCTTTATGAGTCGTATAAGATATACGTTTCGCCATGGTTTTATGTATATAGCTCATTTAGATTTAAACCCTCCAGGGCATTGGCGACAAAGAAATTCAAACCCACTTCACACATCAGATTCTACGAGCAGTATATTAGCCTCAACTCGTGCCATTAATCGACCAATCCAAACATCTTCAAGAATCATCGAGAAGAACAGAATCGCTTTAATAATGACACCGCCAGAATTTTTTAATAACAGTACTGCACCACCACGTGCAATGCGAGAAATGCAAGACTTCATTGGAGAAATTCAAGGATATGAACACGTTATTATAGATTTGAGGCATATAGGTGGGGGTTGGAGTACAAATTTTATAAACACTTTTATAAGCCCAAACATACCAGAAACTTTATCTTTTTACGAATTTGCGTTTATTATGAATGGAGAGATAGCACGACGTACACATAGCAATTTTCGATTCGCTATACCGAATGCCCTCGATTTGCTTGTTATTCGTAGTGTTGTCAATGCTCCTCTTGTACAAGCAGAGTTATTTGTTGAACAACATAATCTCATAAACATGAACGCAGATGATTTAGAAAATCTCGCCTATGGTTTCTTGCTTGAAACTTTTATACAACCTGTGTCGGGTAGCTTGAGATTACCACTATTAGCTGATAATATATGGCTTTTGATAGGTCCAGGTAATTGGTCTGCGGCTGAATTCGCTGGGCGATTAGCAAAAGAGGCGGGTTTTACTTTGGTTGGACAACAGGCTAGCGGGCGTATTGGTAGGGCAGGAAGACATTTTTTTTTCATTACCTAGAACCGAACACATTGTCGGCATGGATCTTTTTTATATAACAGATGAAACAGGTCGTGCCATGGAAGAATTTCCAGTAGAGCCGCATTATTTCAACCGCCCTGGCATGGATGCATTGGACACAGTACTTGCCATCATTGCCGAGCGGAGCGAATAGCAAAAACCTAGACGTTGCGAGTTACACCAAAGTCCCACGATTTTAATATTTGCAGAAACTAAGGAGTTTTTTAATGATATTTGATACACATATCCATACAACGGCATCGCCTGACGGCACTTCCACGCCCGAAGAGATTGTTGAATTTGCCAAAAAACAAAATTTGGGTTGTATTTTTACGGAACACGCAGATTATAACCACCAGCATGAGCCTATGTTTTGTGTGGATTTTGAATCGTATCCTGAGGATTACATCAGATATAGAGACGAAACGACATTGCTGGGGCTTGAGATTAATCTTTCAAGCGAATGTTTGGAATTAAATGCCAAAAATGCCGCCGATGAACGCTTGGATTTTGTTATAGGCTCGGTGCATTGCATCGACGACTTCGATATAGGTGCTAATAGTGAACGCACTAGAGCCAAATTCGAGGAGCATGGCGAGGAATTTTACGCCCGCTACTTTGAATATGTGCTAAAAAATGTTAAAGAGTCCGATTTTTTCGACTCGTTTGGGCATATAGACTATATTTCCAGATATTCATCTTTGCCAGAAAGGAATGTGCTGTACGAAAAATTCCACCACCTCTACGATAGCATACTAAACGCCCTAATCGAGCGTAACAAGGTGCTTGAATTAAATTCCAGTCGCTTGCAAGAGGCGGGAGCTGTTGAAAATCTAACAAAAATTTATAGCCGCTACACGGAGTTGGGCGGAAAATATGTAACCCTCGGTTCGGATGCACATACAGCAACGGCGGTGGGGCGTAATTTCGATATTGCGATGCGAATGGTGGAGGCGATTGGGCTGGAGCCTGTCTATTTTAAAGGGCGGCGAATGGTAAAATGTTGATTTAATTGAATTTTTAGCACAAAAAAGCACTAGGGCGGACAGGGTTGTTCGCCCTAGTTTTTGCGTAACGGCAAGTAGGAATTTCAAGGTGGCGGGACAGGCGGTCTGCTCTCAGGTCTGGGGCTTGCTTCTGGAGTCTTAAGGCTTGGCTATGCCTGTGGCGTTGATTATTAGAGGAGGGTGGTTGGGCGTGAGGAAACGCCATAGTTCGCTGTTTTCAGAAGCTTCAGCGAATAATTCCAGAGTGAAGTCGTTTTTGAAAAATATTTTTAAATCGTAAAACTTGTTTAGAGCTATTTTTTCAACAATGTAGGGAAAAGGGCTGTTTGTGATATGTTTTTCTACCATGTCATCAAAATGGTTGTTGCCCAGTGGTCTCCAGTCAAAGGCATCCCAGTCAAAATTTAGGCTTTTAGATGCGTTGTTTTTCGGTGCGACGATGTCGTTTTTTGCCAAAATTATGTCTCTTTTGTGTGTTAATCGCATACTACATATGATTTGTAGAGAAAAAACCCTGTTATCGAGAGCGGTAAAATTGACGGAAATCAGCGATTCATTGCGTTCAATGGCGGATAGCGGTTGTTCCAGCAGCACTTTCAAATGCTCTTGTACTACTTTAAGATTATTATCATTCATTGCTTTCATTCCCTTTCTACACCTGTACCCAGTATTTTTAAGCTATTTTCGCATTCTCCGCCTATTTCGTAAAAACACCAACTTTCAGAAGCCGTGGAATCATCAACAAAGAGATGGATTTCGAAACCGTTTTCAAATACGATTTCTAGGTCTCCAAAGGGGCTGACGATAATTTTTTTAACGATGTAGTCGTCAAGATTTCGAGAGAAAAACCTTGCAATCATTTCGTCGAAATAGTTATCGCCCTTTTTATGCCATTCGAAATCATCGAGATCGAAATCTTCGTCTTGATATAGTTCTGGGATTAGCGTTGTGTTGGGCAAAAAGAAATCGCTTCTACCGAAAAGTATTTTATTGCCACAAATTACCCTAAATTCACAGTATGCGTTAAAAGCGTGTCGCCCTACAAAACCTTTTGTGTGAATCCCTTGACCGTTTTCATCTCGTGCTAACCTGCCATCCTTGTCTCTAGCAGGAGCATCAATTTCAACCAGTTCGCCAAAATTCATGGTCAGTAGCGTTCCTGCTCTGCCAAACTTACGTAACGGCTGTCCGATTAGTATTGATAGTTCGGTTTGCACCTCTTTAATGTCTGAATTTTTCATTGCTAGTCCTCCATTATTTAATATTGAAATATAATTTAGCCTCTTTTAATATTCGACTATATCCCCACCCCATGCCATGCACCAAATCGTGTAATTCACTTGCTTCATCATCGGTTAATTTTAGTTTTTTTGCAATAGATGCGGTTTGACTGTTTTGTGATCGGTTGCTCATAGGCGTATTTCCAACTTGCCTACGCCCTAGATGTTTAGGGCTGTGAAAACCTCCTCGCATATCATCGCTACCGCCCCCGCCGAAAAATGTCAACTGCATAGGAAGCTTATTTTGCTGTTCTCTCGTTAGATTATAATTCTCCATCATGATAATTTCAATGCCCATGTCTTTATATTGCTTGAAAATGTCGTCAGGCGTGTAGCTGTAATTTACAACGATTGAAGGGTGTAAGACTTCCACCATTTTAGCAAGACCTTTTTTGAAATAGTAGCGATCAAGTTTGTTGAGGATACAGCCGTTTGTGCTAATTGCGACAGTTCCGCCTTTTGCTATGCCCTCGAAAGCGAAATCGTATGTGCGTTCATCTCCCCAACGGATATTTGGGATTATGGGAATGCCGTTTTTCTGCAAATAATAGGCTGTTGCACGATTTCTGTAAGTGTTCCATATCTGCATGGCACGTGGCATTTTTATATACACGCTAAAATCAGGAGTTATTACACCTGCAAATTTTTTTAGCATTTTCAAATACCGTGTTGGGGCGTTCCAAATTTGATTAAAACGGTCGTCATGAATGTAAAAATGTACCCATTGATTGAAGTCAGCACCTTTGATTTTATCGAATGGAACGGCTTTGTTCGGCTTAAAATTTGTTTTAGATAATGTTGGGAAATCGTATACAGGGCTGTATGTTGCCCCTATAATCAACTCTGCTTTAAAATGCCTATACTTAGGCTCGATAACGATAGAACTCATGAAAATTCTCCTCTCCAAAATAATTTGAATTTTTGGTAAGGATATGCTATCATGGAATTGTAAACGGTACGATAGCGTACCCTTTTTCATGCAGTTGGGTTGCTGGCACAATCCAACTGCATTTTCTTATTGTACGTGCTTTTTTTGCACACAAGCGGCTGACAGAGATACACCGCATTTTATGGCAATTTCGTGCTCGTCCATACCACTTATTAAATGAGCGGGTACAAGTAACTCGCCCGCAAAACATTTCGCTTGCCACTCAGGGTCTTCATAAGGTTTGAGCGTTGCCCCAAAACTGCGTTGTAACTTGAATCCGCTAATGCTAATCATTAGATAATGACCTATTTCATGGGCAATGGTCATTCTATCGCGACCATTGCCGTTGCAAGCCCCCTCATAAACACTCCGCTTTATCCTAATGCAATGATTGACCACATCAGTGTCCGCATGGATATTTTCCGCCATTTCGTTATCTTCAAATATGTCGTAGCAAAAATTCGGCGAAAAATTTACCATGATTTCCAAAAATTCGACTATTGGAAAAAATAGCTCCTTTTCAAGGTTGAATTTGCACCGTATTTGTGTTGCATAATGTCGCAACTCTTGGTGCGATTTTGGCTCTGCCATGTAGCTGTACAAAGTTATTCCTCCTTCTTGTTAAGAATTTTTACGAGTTTTTGTGCTGTTTCTTTGTCCATATCGTTGAAATTGCGAGCGAATATTAGAGCAGCGTTTCGCCGAGCGGTGTCGGCGTTCCCGATATTTACATTGATGTTTTTTATAGCTCTGTCTGTCAAATCCTTTAGCTCCCTATATTCCGTCACGTCAAGCGAATACATTTCCGAAACTCTTTCAACTAAATCCTCAGGTACGTTACGCCTGCCCGTCTCTATTGCAGATAGGTACGCTGATGACATACCCAATTTATCTGCCATATCTTTTAAGATGTCTCCGCGGTTTATCCGCATTATGCGTAGTCTTTTCCCAAATTCAGTAAGCATAATTATCCCTCCCTTACGATGATAGTATAATATTAACACAACAAAATTTATTTGTCAACAGGTTTGTAAATTTTTTTTACAAAACCACAATTTTATTGTTCAAAGCAACAAAAAATGAGTCTAAAGACTCAGAGAGGGCTAGGTGGCTGACTCTCAAGCGAGGTATGGGACGGGTAGCCCTGCGGTTTTAAAATATTTTTTACTTCACTCGAAAAGTGTGATATAATGATTTTGTTAGATAATAAGTCCTTATTTTTGGGTGGTAAGGGGGGAACATTATGAGAAAAATCATTTTTTCCGTGGATGATAACGATACCAATCTGATAAAAATAGAGGATGCTCTAAGTCCGCACTATGACGTTATGACGCTCTCGTCTGGAAAATCGATGCTAAAATTGATCGAAAAAGTCAAACCAGACCTTATCCTGCTCGATATAAAAATGCCAGAAATGGACGGTTTTGAGGCTTTAGAACAATTGAAATCTCGTAGTAAACTAGCCAATATACCAGTAATTTTCCTCACTGGCACGACAGACGACGGTATAGAGACTAGAGGCTTTGAAATGGGAGTCGTGGATTTTATCCATAAACCGTTTTCGGATTTGGTGCTACTCAATAGGGTGCGGCTGCAGATTGGGCTAAGCGACCTTATCAAGGAACGCACTATGCAGTTGCAACGAGCGTATCAGAATCTGATATTTATCCTGTCTGATTTGGTGGAAAATCGGGATAAAAGCACGGGCGGGCATATAGAACGCACCGTCGAGTATATCAAGATTTTGGTTGCGGAAATGATAAAGCAGAAGGTCTACTATGAGGAGCTAAAAGATTGGGATGTTGAGGTTGTTTCGTCCTGTGCGATATTGCACGATATAGGCAAAATCGGCGTGTCCGATATGATATTGAATAAGCCCGCTAAACTTACGCTTGAGGAATTTACACTTATGAAAAATCATGCCATAAACGGCTCCTACATAATAGATAAGGTCATCGAACGCACGGGCGAAGATAGCTTTTTGAAAACGGCTCGGCTCTTTGCTGAATTTCATCACGAAAATTGGGACGGCACGGGCTATCCCCACGGTTTGGCTGGCTTGGATATTCCATTACATGGGCGTATTATGGCTATTGTAGACGTTTACGATGCGTTGGTTACTATGCGTCCGTATAAGGAGGCTTTTCCACATGATGTAGCTGTTGAAATTATAATGTCGGATTCTGGCAAACGGTTCGACCCCAAAATTGCAGAGGTTTTCAACAGCATAAAAGATAGATTTAAGGCTATGCACGAGGTCAATGAATATGCTTAAAAAGGATAATCTTTTCCACTGCGGGTATACGAAATGCTTAATCATTGAAAGTCATCTAAAATTTGTCTTGGATACCGTACCCATAGCGGCAATTATATTTGATGCGGAATCGAATTTTATCGATTGTAATGAGGAGGCTCTAAGGTTGTTCCTGTTGACAACCAGCGAAGAATTTGGCGAATACTTCCAATTCCTTATGCCTCCCTATCAGCCCGACAATGTTCTTTCGATAGAGTTTTTTAACGATATGCTACATTCCTCTGGTATGCACGGCAACATAAAACAGGAATTTACATATCAACGCATGGACGGCACTTTGCTACCCACCGAAACCACTTTTGCCAATTTCAGCCAGACTGATAACGCCTACATTATCTGCTATATTAGAGATGTAAGTGCCAGACGCAAGGCACTAGATCAGATGAAAAACGCTCTTATAACGTCAAAACTTATGCTAAATGCCATACCTATAGCGTGTTTTCTGATAACTCGAGATTTTGTCGTGATTGAGTGCAACCAGGAGGCGATTGATTTATTTGGGTTTGCAAACAAAAAGGACGCTATGGAAAATTACCTTAAAATTTTCCCTGGCAAGCCTAGCTCGATTTTCCTCGAGACTATTCTAAAAGAGAACGATACAGCAAAATTTGAATACACTCTGTTAGATACTAAGAGTAACACGATAGATTGTCAGATTTTTCTTGTGCCGATAAACTATCATGGCGAGATGGTGCTGGGGGTATATCATCAGGATTTGCGCGAAATAAAAGAAGTGCAAGAGAAGGCTAAATTCCTCGATGTGGCACAATCGGAAAATTTGGCAAAAAATCAATTTTTGGCACGTATGAGCCACGAAATACGCACGCCCGTCAATGTAATATGCGGCGTTGCTGATATACAGCTTAAAAAAACCTACCACCCGCCCGATACCGAAGAGGCTTTTTTGCAAATACACAAATCTGGCACTTTCCTAACGGCTATTATAGACGACCTGCTCGATCTCTCCAAGGTTGTGGCAGGTAAGTTGGAAATTATTGAAAGTCCCTACGAAACTGCCAGCCTTATAATGGACACGGTTCAATTCAATTTGCAGCACAAGGGCTCTAAAAAGGTAAAATTTATCCTGGAAGTGGATGAAAACCTGCCCGTTTCCCTCGTGGGCGATGTGCTTCGGTTAAAGCAGATTTTAAATAACCTGCTTTCCAATGCGTTTAAGTACACAAATGAGGGGCAGATAGTGTTGGACATAAGCAAGATGCCTTCGGTAAGCAGCGGTATGCAGCTCTGTATAAGCGTAAGCGACACAGGACGAGGCATGACAAAGAGTCAGGTGGACACCCTGTTTGACGAATATACACGCTTTAACCTAGAGGAAAGCCGCTATATACAGGGTGTTGGCTTGGGATTGCACATAACCCAACAACTAATACATTTGATGAACGGTAAAGTTACGGTTGATAGCGAAGAGGGGGTAGGTAGCCAATTTACCGTGCATATTCCACAACAACTGGCGGACTCTCGAGCCTTGGGCAAACAGGTAGCCGAAAATTTGAGAAACTATGAATTTAGCCAATTTGATTTACACAAAAAAGACGGCTTTGAATTTGAACCAATGCCCTATGGCCGTGTGTTGGTTGTGGACGATCAGGAGTCTAACCTCTATGTTGCACGTGGCATCATCTCATCGTATCATATTCGTGTCGAAACGGTAACAAGCGGACAAGCTGCCCTAAACAAAGTTATAGCGGGGGAAGTATATGATATTATTTTCATGGATCATATGATGCCCGATATGGACGGCTTAGAAGCGGCAAAACGCATAAAACGCCTGGGTTATTCTCATCCGATAGTTGCCCTCACGGCAAACACGATATTGGGGCAATCTGAAATGTTTTTATCCAACGGTTTTGCGGGCTTTATCTCCAAACCCATCGACTTAAAAGCCTTGAACTCCTGTCTAATCCGCCTAATCCGCAACAAACAAAAACAAGAGACGATAGATGCGGCTCGCCTAGAATTTAAGGACAAAGATAGCCGAGTACCCGAAAACAATCTATCAGACGGCATTATACAAGCCTTTTTGCGAGATTGCGAACGCACTCTAAGGGATATTGAAAAATTTTTGAACGAGCCGTGGACTCCCGAAGCCATCGAGAATTACACCACCACAGTACATGGTATAAAAGGTTCTTTGGCAAATATAGGCGAAAAAGCCCTCTCCGAAGCCGCCAAAATACTGGAATTTGCAGGTAGTCATTCTAATTTGGATGTTATAAGGGAGAACACCTCAGATTTTGTAGAAAATTTGACAATCAAAATGCAAATACTCCAAAAGCAAGCCCAAAAATCGGACGGTGAAGGTAAAGAGACAGAGACGGAGGGCGATATTGCGTTCCTAATAGATCAGCTGCTGATTATAAAAAACGCTGCCGAAACGTACAACAAGAAAAATATAAAAAGTGCTGTGGACGAGATAAACAAGAGCGTTTGGTCCAACGAAACAAGAGCGATGCTCGACGAAATTGCTTCCATGCTACTACATAGCGAATTTGACGAAATAGCCGAACACACCGAAACCATGCTAAATTCGTCCACGTTAGCACTACAGCTAGAAAAGGCAAACAGCTAAAACAAAGGTAACAAAAAATAACAAAACGAGCGGGTCTGGGTGCGCCCCCCAGCGGCAAGACGGTCTTGTGCCAGGTTTGGGGCAGAGTCCCAAGGTCTTAGGTCTTAGGAGTGATGATTATGACTGTGAGTGAAGCGATTAGAGAAAGGCGTAGTGTGCGTAAATTTGTGGCAGGGGCGGAAGTTAGTGATGAGCAGATTAAAATTTTGCTTGAAGCCGCTATGCTTGCTCCCTCTGCTTGTAATACAAGACCATGGGAATTTATCGTGGTAAAAAATAGAGAGAAATTGGATAAAATACGGGAATTTCATCCATATACTGGTATGCTTGCTACGGCTAGTTTAGCGATTGTGATAGTAGCACTGCCGCAAAAACAAAACGCCCCCATAAGTAGCGGCTACTTCCCGCAAGATTGCGGAGCTGCTACACAAAATATCTTGCTCCAAGCACTAGATTTAGGATTGGGTGCTTGTTGGTGCGGTGTTTACCCAAAAGAAGACCGTATCTCGGAGCTTGCAAGTATATTAAATATCGATAATCTACCGTTCTGTGTCATAGCCATAGGCGTACCCGATGAAAGCCCAGAAGCACGCGGCAAATACGAGGAAAGCAAGGTAACTGTAGTTGAATAATGATTATTTTAGAATCGGCATTATAGTGAACGTCCACGGCTTAAAGGGCGAAATCAAGGTTTTGCCCACCACTGACGATCCCAACCGATTTGATGACTTAGTGGAGGAAACCATAGAAGTTTTTAGGGATTCGGAGGTACGGGCATATACCCTAGAGCGGGCAAGACGGCATAAAAGCTGCGTATTCCTAAAACTTACAGATATAGACGATCGCAATGCTGCAACCGAACTTGTTAAGGGCGAAATAAGAGTGTCTCGCTCCTTAGCGATACCGCTTGAAGAGGACGAGTATTACCATAAAGATTTGCTTAATATGTCGGTATCCACAGAAACAGGCGAAGAATTGGGCGTTATAACAGATATTATACAAACGGGGGCAAATGACGTGTACGTAATAGACAAAAATATCCTTATCCCCGCCGTGAAGGAGTACGTTTTGTCCGTATCGGTTGCAGATGCTAGAATGGTTGTATTTCTGCCCGATGAGTTAAGGCCTTGATTACCTTTCACGTACTGACCCTTTTCCCTGAAATGGTTGAAAATGCTTGTAATTACAGTATTCTGAAAAAAGCAATCGAGCGAGGGCGGGTTGTGCTAAATTGCATTAACATACGAGATTTTGCGGAAGGGAAACATCGGCAGGTAGACGACTATCCTTATGGCGGCGGGGCGGGTATGGTTATGATGGCAAGCCCGATTTATTCGGCTTTTATGAGCATCGGCTGCCCAGATGCAACATTTTTGTATATGTCGCCGCAGGGAGCGGTTTTTAATCAAAAGATGGCTTGCGAGCTAGCTACAAAAGAGGATATTATCATATTATGCGGGCATTATGAAGGTGTGGATCAGCGGATTTTAGATTTATTGAAACCTACTGAAATATCCATGGGGGATTACATCTTGACTGGGGGCGAACTAGCGGCATTAACTATAATAGATGCTACTTCCCGCTTGATTCCTGCCGTGGTAGGCAACAGCGAGTCCACGGCAAGTGAGAGTTTCAGCGAACGATTGGACAATCATCTTGAATATCCGCAATACACACGTCCATTTACATTCATGGGCATGGAAGTTCCACAGATTCTAACATCTGGCAACCACGCTCTAATAGAAAAATGGCGCAAAAAACAATCACTAGAAACAACATTAACAAAACGACCAGATTTGATTTAAAACCGTGGGGCTCTGCCCCGCGTCTGGTGTCCAGTGGACACCGTTTAGACGTTTGCGGAGCAACACCCCGCAAGGGGCGCGCCCCTTGACCCCTTCGTTCGTTATTTATTGGCTCGTGGCTTTATTCACAAAAATTACATTTTTTGTAATTTGGCAAAAAGTGTCCCATTTGCCCAACAAATCCGCCCAATGGAAACACCCAAACCAAAACTAAATTTAAAGTTTGTCCACTTTTCAAAGTGGCGGGGGTCTGGGGGCTG
>JGI24700J35501_10930395_pt1 | contig 13590 bp, 8 predicted proteins | sample TergutTh196P1_FD_35501 | JGI IMG/M metagenome (IMG submission 35501) | reverse complement strand
CACCACGATAACCAGCCGCGTGTAAAACATCTGCACCCATGGCCGTTCTTCCCGGTCGCATGCCCCACGGATTGCCACTTAACGGCGCTTCAACCACATCGAGGGCGGGTTCCACAACCGCATCGATCGTTGGTTCCATCACAGGTAGTTCAACTGTCAGCGTCACATTCGGTATCACCAGCTGAACACTTTCAAAAGACGCAAGTTCTGCGACTTTATTAGCAGGTAAAACAAGATTAACCCCATTTAATCCAATGCGATATTCCCACACAATGTCATAAGGCGGCGTATGCTCTGGCAACAAGTCACCCTCTCTTCCAAATAAACGCGAAAGCTCAGCTCTAAAACGTTCATGATCATCTTCCACATTTTGCACAGCTTCCGCTTCTAAAAGCCACGCACCTGCTGCTTCTGCTTCAACCACTTGAACAGTGGCCGGCTCATGTTCAAATAAAACAAGCACGCTGACGGGACTGTCATCATCAGGCAATTCATACTCACCTTCAAAATCAATCAGTCTCGCATGACCGACTTGAGGTTCACCAACTGCATTGACCAGTGCCGCAATGGGATTGACATGGACTACGGTTGCGATCAAAAGAACGACTATTAATAAATTGCGAATCCAACTTAACCTTTTCATTTTTACCTCCTCGGTGTCATTTTCTCAGAAGAGATCATGACGTTCAGTCATTAAATTCCACCACGCTTAACTTGTCGACAATCACCATTATAAACGTTTTAACGACGAGGATTAACATCACGCAAACATCATCCGATAGAAAAAGCGTTTTATAAATTAAAAAAGTAGTATTTTTGATTTATATTGTACGATTAATCATTGACAAAATAATTTTTTCACTTATCAACCTTGTTTAATTGCGTTAAAACAACATAAAAAAAGCACTTGCGTGCTAGTTAATCCATTTCCTTAATAAGAAGAGGGCGACTAAATTAATCATCGCTGTGATGCCGACACCCAAATCAGCCAGTTGCCAAATAAACTGCGCATTACCGATAGCAGCCAAAAACACAGCCAGTAACAAAACGAGACGCAAAACAAGGGTCATGCTTTTTTTTTCTGATAAAAAGTTAAGATTCATGACCCCATACAAATAAGCGGTGATCACCGTGGAAAAACCGAAGAAAAAGAGGGTAATGGGCAAAATCAAAGAGGTGGCTGTCCCAAAAAGTTGTGTCAAAGCAAAATGAAGAAATTCGATGCCATTTCCTGTTAAATGGACATGTTGATGCGCGCCTGTTGACATGAGCATAAACGCCACGAGCGTCACTGAAACAAGCGTGGTCAAGTAAATACCGAGAACACCAATGTAACCTTGCTCCCTCGGGTCGTCATGATGCGTAAGTGCAGCGGCATGTGCACCTGTTCCCAATCCCGCTTCATTAGAAAAAATACCGCGTTTAATCCCCGTTGTGACTGCCGCACCCATCCCACCGCCTGTTAAAGCATGGAAATCGAAAGCATGCGTGATGATTTCTGTAAAAAAGGTCGGAAGATACGCAACATTGACAATCAATGTCACTGCTGCCAGTCCAAAGAATAAAATGGCGATAAAAGGCATGATTTTCGCAATCAACTTCGATATTTTCGTCAGGCTACCTGTTATCACAATGCCAGTCAACAAAGTCAGTATCACAGCCATCACATAAGGTGACACCTGAATGGTTTTGACAAAAATCGTCGACACTGTGTTGATTTGTACGGCCACAAAGCCTAATGTATACGTCACAATTAAAATAGTGGCGTAGATCAAGGCTAATTTTTGATGTTTAAGTCCATACTTAATGTAAAAAGCAGGGCCACCATAGTAATGATGGGCATCTCCTTGTTTAAAACGTTGTGACAACGTATTTTCAGCAAAGGATGCGCCAGCAGTTAACACTGCACTGACCCACATCCAAAAGATGGCGCCAGGTCCCCCTACCGCAAGGGCCAGTCCCGTACCTGCCAACGTGCCGACACCGATTCTGGCCGACAACGCAATCATCAACGTTGCCACGGGTGTCAGTTGCTCAGTTGACGTTGTTTTCCCTAAAGCTTGCTTGATTTTTTTGAAATGAAATTGCGGCATTTTGGCATATACCGTTAAAAAAAAACTCATCGCTAACAGTAAGGGAATAATCAAGTATTTCCAACTGAACGTGTCGATCCATGCTGTGATGACTTCCATAAACGTGGCTCCTTTTTTAAAACCTATTTTTTGTCTATCCATTTTTTATCCAATGAATACGATTTCATATCGTCAATGATCTATACAAATTTGCTGAAAATTGTTATAATGATTATACCGAAACAAACAAATTTCAAACTTTCTTTCTCAGGTTAGGAGTTGACAGTCGCTATGCGCATTTATATTTTATTGACGCAAACAACATCTGTACTGACTAAAGTCATTAAATTTTGTACAAAAACACCTTATAATCATGCATCTTTGGCTTTTGATGCGCGATTAGAATATACGTACAGCTTTGGTCGCGTCAATCCAAACGACCCTTTGATTGGCGGTTTCGCTCATGAACGTCTTGATGCAGGGGTTTTTAAAGATGCGACTTGTCAACTTTTAAGCCTTGATGTCACGCCAGAGCAATATGCAAAAATGCGTGAACGCGTCGCTTACATTGAAGCCAATCAACTTAAATATAAATATAACTTCATCGGTTTGTTTGGCATCCCATTTAACTTTAACTTGAATCGAAAATATGCTTATTTTTGCTCGCAATTCGTTTCGCAAGTTTTACAAGAAGTCGGCCTTTTCCCTGAAGACTTCCCTTCCCATTTAGTCAAACCCACTGACTTAGTGGAACATGTCAATTTAAAAGTCGAATACCAAGGATCGCTCGCTGCGTATTTAGAATTGGCAGGCGCACCCGCATTTCCTGAACGAGAAGCAGATGTCTTATTACGCCGCAAGCTCCTCTTTATGCCATTTCGCGTCCTTTTTGTCCCCATCAAAGTCGCAAAAGTCGGCACCACAACCCTCAAAACGAGCAGGCGCTATTTGAATCAATCACGCAAATACATCACTGAAAAAATTTTCCAAGACGAGCAATCTGGTTGACATCGATTCCTTGTGGTTACGTTTTCACATCCATTTTCCAATAAAAAATCTAGTTGCTAAACGCATCCTAACATGTTATAATACTGAGATACTTGAAAGTCTATGCTCTCATAGGCTTTTTAATTACTTTAATGAGGTGAAGATGATGGATAAAACGGTTGTAAGAGAGCTGTTTAGGAATAAAGAAAAATATGTCGATCAAGAAGTTGCAATCAACGGTTGGATCCGGACAAATCGTGCGCAAAAGTCATTCGGTTTTTTAAATGTCAATGACGGCACTTTCTTTGAAAATATTCAAATTGTTTACGCAGAAGCACAATTAGCAAACTTTAAAGATGTCCAAAAATATGGGGTGGGTGCCGCTGTATCAGCTGTCGGTCGACTGGTTGCAACAGGTAAAGCAGCACAACCGATTGAAATTCAAGCGACACATCTTGAATTAATCGGTGCGTGTCCAGAAAACTTCCCCATTCAACCGAAGCGTCACACCCGCGAGTTTTTACGAGATGTGGCGCATTTGCGTCCGCGAACCAACCTTTTCTCAGCGGTCTTCCGTGTTCGTTCATTGGTGGCGCATGCCATTCACAGCTTCTTTCAAGAACAACACTTTGTTTATGTCCATACACCGATCATCACAGCAAGCGACGGTGAAGGTGCAGGCGAAATGTTTAACGTCACAACCCCTGGAAAAGAAGCATTTTTTGGTCAACCGGTTAACTTAACCGTCACTGGGCAATTACAAGGTGAAGCTTTTGCAATGGCGTTTCACAACATTTATACATTCGGTCCCACTTTCCGTGCTGAACATTCTCATACAACCCGTCATGCGGCTGAATTTTGGATGATTGAGCCCGAGATTGCCTTTGCTGATTTAGCAGCTAACATGGCATTAGCAGAAGACATGGTGAAATACATCATTGACTACCTCTTTAAACACGCCCCTGAAGAAATGGCCTTTTTTAATCAATGGGTTGATGAAACGCATACGCTCATCGAACGATTGACATTGGTCAAAGATTCTCAATTTAAAAGATTGCCTTACACAGAAGCCATTGAACTTTTACTTGAAGCCGTTGCAGCCGGCAAACAATTTGAAAACAATGTCGAATGGGGCATTGACTTAGCCACTGAACATGAACGTTACTTAACCGATGACCATTTCAAAGCACCGATTTTCGTAACGGACTACCCGAAAGACATTAAAGCTTTTTACATGCGACTCAACGATGATGGGAAAACAGTCGCAGCCATGGACATGCTCGTGCCAGGCATCGGTGAGTTAATCGGCGGTTCTCAACGTGAAGAACGACTTGATGTACTCGAACAACGCATGGATGACATTGGCGTACCCAAAGATGAATTGGATTGGTATTTGGATTTACGACGTTATGGCGGCGTGAAACATGCGGGCTTCGGGTTAGGATTTGAGCGCATGATCATGTATGTGACCGGTGTTGAAAATATCCGAGATGTCATCCCATTCCCGAGGACACCCAATAATGCCAAATTCTAAAGTCAAGTTAACCATGCAAGTGGAACAAGAGCATGATAAGGCTCAAACAGCCTATGAAACAAATGCGTATTTTCTGGAGAAAGCGGGTAAATTTTTCCTTTTCTTTGATGAAGAAAATGAGGACAACCACATAACCAAATGTCGTTTTGAAATCAGTGACGACACATTACGCATACGAAGAAACGGCCCGATTTTCATGGAACAAACCCATGTGAAGCATCAAAAAACGACCGGGTATATGAAGACGCCTTTTGGTCATATCGCAACAGAAGTGCAGACTTTTCAGCTTTCTTTTATCCAACAAATGAGTGGTCATTATGAGTTAAAGCTCAATTACGACCTATATACAGACAATGAAAAAACGGGGACTTATTCACTAGCGATTATCATTCAGTCGAAGGAGGACATCGGTTCATGATTGGACAACTCAAACAAACGATCAAAGATGAAATAGAAAAAGCCCTGCGTGGGGCAGGTTACGAATTAGCGCCTGATTTTGAAGTCGGGCTTGAAAATACGAAAGATGCGGCGCACGGTGACTTTGCTTCAAATGTGGCGATGCAATTGGCACGTGTTGCAAAGAAAAATCCACGTATGATCGCAGAAGATGTCATCGCACATTTAAATTTAGAAGCAGCTAAAATCGAACAAGCCGACATTGCAGGACCAGGTTTTATCAATTTCTTTATCAACAAAGCGGCTTTAACCCAAGTGATCAACCAAATTACAACAGAAGGCATGGCGTACGGAAAGTCAACTGCCGGAAAAAACGCCAAATACAACGTGGAGTACGTCTCCGTTAATCCGACTGGCGACTTACATTTAGGACATGCCCGTGGCGCTGCGATTGGAGATTCTTTATGTAACCTGCTTGAAACAGCAGGTTACGATGTCGTGCGTGAGTACTATATCAATGATGCCGGCAATCAAATTCACAACTTGGTGTTATCCGTGTATGCCCGCTATTTAGAAGCTTTAAACGTGGCGCATTCCTTTCCAGAAGAGGGTTATCGTGGCGCTGACATTGCCGCATTTGGGAAACAGTTAGCAGATGAACATGGCGATCAGTTTGTCGATCGACTGGATGCGCATTATGCTTATCTACGTGAACGTTCATTAACATTTGAGATGGATAAGATTAAAACTGATTTGACGCTGTTTAAAGTAGATTTCGATTTGTACACCAGTGAGCAAAAGCTTTATGATGAACAACGGGTTGATACATCGATTCAGCTGTTGAAAGAAAAAGGCTACATTTATGAACAAGACGGTGCTGAGTGGTTGCGATCAACGGATTTCGGTGATGACAAAGACCGCGTGTTGAAAAAATCTGACGGGTCATTTACTTATTTAACACCAGATATCGCCAACCATATCGAAAAAATCAAACGTGGCAATGACAAGTTGATTAATATTTGGGGTGCGGATCACCACGGTTATATCGCCCGTGTTAAAGCAGCCATCCAAGCTTTAGGGTATGATGCCCATTTATTAGAAGTTGACATTATCCAAATGGTGCGCCTTTTGAAAGATGGTAAAGAGTTTAAAATGTCGAAACGAACAGGAAAAGCAGTGACGCTTCGTGAACTCGTAGAAGAAGTCGGCGTCGATGCCACCCGCTACTTCTTTGCCAGTCGCAGTGCCGAATCACCGATGGATTTCGATTTAGATTTGGCGATTAAGCAGTCGAACGAAAATCCCGTTTATTATGTCCAATATGCCCATGCGCGTGCGTGTACCTTATTGACACGTGGGAAGGAACAAGGCTTCACACCAGCTGAGCTAGATGTTTACAACCATTTAACCCATGAGAAAGAACTTGATGTGATCAAACGAATGGGTGATTTCCCGGCTGTTATTGCAGATGCTGCAGCCAAACGAAAACCACATCTTGTTGTGAATTACATCCACGACTTGGTCTCAGCATTTCACAGCTTGTACGGGGCCAAAAAGTTTATTAACACAGATGATCCATCAGGAACAGCAGAACGCTTAGCATTGGTGAATGCCTTACGTATGACCATTCACAATGCACTGGCTTTAATCGGTGTGTCAGCACCTGTTAACATGTAACGCGACAAGCGGAAAGAGATGCGTTTAAAGCCCGACAACAGGACACGTGTAGACGCGCAGGCACGACATCAATGGAAAAATCCAAACACGATAGGGAGAGAGACAACATGGCAAAGATTCAAACAGAATTATCAATGCTAGAAGCAGCTGAATTATTAATCAAAAGAAAAATTAAACCCCAAAAATTCACTAAAATTGCAAAGGAAGTTTTTGAACTCATGGGACTGAGCGGTGCAGAAGATTTAGACATTCGCACTGCACAACTTTATACAGATTTATCGTTATCTGGAAAATTCGTTGCCACAGGTGAAGACATGTGGGATTTAAAATCAAGACAGCTTTATGAAACAGCCAATTACGACACGTATGAACTTGATTTCGAAACAGAAGAACCCATCACATTACTTGGAGAAGATGCACCAGATGCAGCGCTTATTAGTCCAGACCGGATGATGATTACTGATGACGAAGATGACGACAATGGCGACGACGACAGTGATGACAGTACAACACTTGTTTCAGATGATTATGGCGACGACAGTGATGCCGAAATTGAAAATGAAGAAAATGATCAACATGCTGGCCTTTCGATTTATCGGACAGAAGAAATGGACTAAACCCTGTCGAAAAAACAGGCAAAACAGTTGTGCATGGGCGATAAACAGCTTTCTTAAATGAACAAGAAAGCTGTTTTTCTTCGCCTTTTCTTCTTTTAAAACGCTTGTTTTCAAGACTGATCACACCATGCCTGTTGTTCAATCTATCTACATCACGCACAACTGTCGAAAAGAAATATTTTATTTAAGCAATCAAGATTTTTTGTTTATTTTTAAAGACTTTTATGTTATCATAACAGATAGAGATTAAATTTAAAGTTACAGTTCAGTGTGTTTTGGCTTCACTTCTCCTTAGCAGTTTAAATGCAAATCGTGTGCGCCAATGAACAAGTAACATTTAAGAAACGGAGTTTTGTATACATGAGCGATTCAGACAAAGTAACAATAAAACAAAAAATAATCTTACACGGGTTGTCTGCTTTAATTCCAATCCTGATTCTGGGAATGGCTTTCGCCTTGAATGGTGTTTATCCTTTCGGTGATCGACAACTCTTGGTGACCGATTATTGGCATCAATACTTTCCTTTTTTAAGTGACCACTGGCATCGATTACGAGATGGCGGCTCTTTTCTTTGGTCATGGACAGCCGGTGGTGGCCACGATTATCTCGCTCATTTTGCTTATTACATGGCAAGTCCTTTGAATTTCTTAATCGTCCTCTTTCCGCATGCTTACTTACGTGAAGTATTGACGTTGTTACTATTGATTAGGATCGGCTTAGCTGGTTTATTTATGAGCTGTTTTTTAAGTCAGGTCTTAAAGAAGCATGACCTTTTATTACCTGTTTTTTCTGCTTTTTATGCACTTTGTGCGTTTACATTGGGTTATTATTGGAACATCATGTGGTTTGATACCATTGCCATCATGCCCCTTGTCATGCTCGGTGTTTATGCACTTGTCAAAGAAGGCAAATACCTCCTGTATATCGGCGCGCTTGCTTTGGCTGTCTTTTCTAGTTTTTACATTGGGTTATTCGTTTGTATTTTTGTTGCGATGCTATTTTTCGCACAGTGTTACACCGATCGATTAAATCGACGTCAATTCTTACAACGAACGATCACCATTGGTGTCTCGTCCATCATCGCCCTGGGTATTTCAGCGATTATTTTACTCCCTGTCTATGCCGCTTTACAAAATTCTTATCGCTCCGCAAGCCATTTTCCAACCTTTAGGGTTTATGATAGCTTTGCTTCCGTTTTCGGTAACTTTATTGCCTTTACACCGCCGACAAGCTTAAATGGACTCCCTAACTTATACAGTGGCCTACTAAGCGTCATGTTGGTACCTGTTTTCTTATTTTCAAAAAAAATCAACGTGAGAGAAAGAATCTCCTATTTAGCCATGGCAGGCTTCCTCATTTTAAGTGTGAACATTAACGTGTTAGACTTTATCTGGAACGGGTTTACTGTGACCAATATGTTGCCACGACGCTTTTCTTTCATTGCCTCCTTCCTTGTGGTTGTCATGGCGTATAAGGCTTATTCATTAATGGCCCGTATGACGAAGAAAGACATTTTGGCCATGGCACTTGCGACCCTCTTCTTTCACTTCATGGCTTTAATTGGTGAGCAAAGCAATGCCCATGTTGGCTATAGCATGCTGTTAAGTATCGTGTATTTAGGTCTTTTCATTTTTGGCATGCGTGTTAAAGACAAAGATGTTTTCAAATATGCTGTTTTCTTCGTTATTTTAGTAGAGCTGGCTTTTGCCTCTTATCATGGCGTATACAGCGTGAGAACGACGAGTAGATCTGACTACCCACCCGGCTACGATGAAGTTCAATTGTTACTGACACAGCGCCAACTTTCAGAACCGGACTTCGTTCGAACAGAATTGGGTCGACCACGTACGTTAAACGCGCCTTCCCTTTACGGCTTTAACGGTATCTCTTTCTTCTCATCTTTCGCCAATGTCGATGCAACGCAATTTATGGAAAACATTGGTTTAATTGGTTGGCCCAGTGGCAATCGATTCACTTTTTCATCAACGTCTCCTTTAACCAGTGCGTTCTTAAATCTCCGCTATGTGATCATTCGTGACAATGAACCGATGGGAGATGGCAATTTATGGGAACATGTGGCATCTGAAGGTAATAATCATTTATTTAGAAATCTGTATCACCTGCCTTTTGGCTTTATGGTCAACGAAGCAATCACAGGTTATGTCGGTGATCGTGTCAACCCTTTCAACGCTCAAAACGACTTATTCCAAAGGGCAACAGGTCTTGAAGGCGAGTTGTTTACCCTGATTGATATCATTCATGTTGGACATCGCGATTATGATGTAGGTCGCTTAGGTTTAGGTGAATACACGTTTACCTTACTAGAAGGTGCCCAAGATGGGATGTTCAGATTTAATTACGAAGTCCCAGTAGATGGCCCGTTATATGTTTATGCAAGCTTTCCAGACACCACCCATGCACGGGTTGAAGTCGACGGTAGATACTTACATACTGTTGAAATTAGAAGGCCTTATATTTTCTCTGCGGGGACTTTCCAACAAGGACAACTGGTTTCTATTGAAGCAGATTCAAGTGCGGCAAGTGGAACGGGTACCATCTTTGTTAGCACCTTTGACCAAGAACGCTTTCGTCAAGGTTTTGAGCAATTATCTGCCGAAACGTTAACCCTGATCCACTTTTCAGACGACAGAGTCCGAGGTTCCATCACAGTCGAAGAACCTCGCATCCTTTACACATCACTTCCTTATGCTGGAAACTGGCGCGTGTTAGTCAATGGTTTTGAGGAAGAAATCATCACCATCGGTGGTGCAATGGCCGGTGTTCGCTTAACAGCAGGTACACATATTGTCGAATTTAGATATCATAACCAAAGCGTCAATCTCGGCATGATGATCAGCACGGTGTCTCTTGCTGCTTACGTCGGACTCCTTTGGTTACATCATCGCAAAGGCATTGACATTTTCGACACAGTCTTCAATCGCTTATTTTCTTCTAAAAATAACGAAGATAAAGTGAGCACCATTTTCCTCGGTGCCCTGACTGTTTTAATCAACTGGGTCATGTATATGGTCGCCATACAAGCTTTTAATTTTCCGATGGTCATCGGTAATCTCATCGCTTGGCTTTCAACTGTCGCTTTTGCATTCACAACCCATAAAATATGGCTCCTTAAAGATACTAATTGGTCATCTTCTACCGTGAAAATTCAAATCAAGCAGTTTTTAAGTGCACGTCGTTTAACCGCACTGGTCGATTTAATCGGAATGCCATTTCTATTCTTTCTCGGCATTAATCAAGCCACTTTAGGCATCGAAGGCCTTGAAGCCAAATTAGTCATTAGCGGTGTCATCGTCCTCTTAAACATCGCTTCAAAGAAAAAAACGATGCTTAAATCTGATGAAATCACGCTCCCTGAAGCCTCTGATGATGCGTTCTTTGAATCAGATGAGCCTGATGTTTCTACTGATGATGATGTCCTTGAAGCAGATGAAAGTTCAACCTCTGATGACGATGACAACCTTGCGCCAGAAACCAATGAAATCCACATGCCTGATTCAAACACAGACGACATCCTTGAGCTAGAGGGTCACATCGTCATTGAACTAAACGGTCATCCTGAGTTAGATCCAAACGAAGCAACAACCGATGAAACGGATGCTTCTGATACAGATGAAGCAGCAATTAATGAAACGGATGCTTCTGATACAGACGAAGCGGCAATTAATGAAACGGATACTTCTGACACAGATGAAGCAGCAATTAACGAAACGGATGCTTCTGATACAGACGAAGCGGCAATTAATGAAACGGATGCTTCTGATACAGACGAAGCGGCAATCAGTGAACAAGACGAAGACACGTTCACCCCACCACATCAAAACAAAGAACAGTTAGATTTAACCGATTCATAAGCTTGTGATAACATAACGGAGTAGCCCATCGCTCAAATAGAGACAGGCTACTCCGTTTATTGATTGGCATTTTTTGACTTTTCTTTAACGCTTTGTAAAACCCAAAACCCTTTCTTACGCGTCAGTCTTTCAACATTTCCAAAAACGTCGATCATTTTCTTTTGTGCACTAGCTGCACCGTGTTGCTTCCCAATGACGATGGTTAAAGTCCCCGCTTCTTTCAAGTGATCAAAGGCTTCTTCAAGGATACGATGGACCACTTTCTTCCCAGCCCGAATGGGCGGGTTGCTGACAATGTTCATAAAGGGTTGTGTCACACGCGTATAACCATCACTTTCATAAAGCTCAACATTGTTAATCCCATTTAGCGCCGCATTTTTGACTGCTAACTCAAGTGCACGAAGGTTTACATCGACCAAATGCACCTGTTCAGTTGGACGTCTAAAAGCCAAAACCAACCCGATCACACCATAGCCACAACCTACGTCCAACACATCACCTGGCAAGCCTAATGAATCAAAAGTCTCGATTAACAAACGACTTGCATCATCAAGCTCACCTTTGGAGAAGACACCCGTATCTGTTATAAATCTAAACTTTTTCCCCAACACTTCCACTTGATATTCCTTTTCATTACGTTTTGCATCTTCATCATTTATAAAATAATGTTTCACTACTTCCATCGCCTCCTAAAATAACTCGTACAGTACTCGTCAATTATACAAGGGCTATGCTTGATTTTCAAGTGTTTTTAACATGTGCCCCATTTAACCCGCCAGCTATTTGAACATCAGACATGTTATTCCCCTTACCATTGTTAAAAGATCACCTAAATTGCCAATTTCATTTTCCTTGTTTGATGACCCTTCAGAATTCACGGCATCATTAAATGTAAAAAATGTAAAAATATCTTGGATATCATCATTTTTCACTTGACAAAAACCCCGCTCTTCACTATACTTAGGAGATGGAGTCAAACTCTCCAGAAAAGGAAAAGGAAGTGAAAAATATGTTGAAAAAAAGCACAGTGTTATTGCTTGTTTCTGTTCCCGCTTTACGTGGTATCACCCCAACTGTTGCAGCCATTGCCAATGAGATTTCAGAAGCAAACGGACACAATCTTCAAACTGCTTTAACTGACATAGAAATACCCGCTATACCCGGATCACCTATCATCTCAGGTGTTCCAACAATTCCAGAGCTAACGGCACTATCCGATAGTTTAGAATTGCCAACAGATCCAATTGAAATACCAACTACGCCTAGTGTGCCCACACTACCTCCACTAGAAGATCATCTACCACTCCCAACAGAAACACCAGATTTACCTGAGATTCCAGAGCTAGAAGTTTCTCTTGACATTCCTGAATTGGAAATACCTGAATTACCAGGCATACCTGCGATGCCAGAATTAGAAGTTTCTCTTGACATTCCTGAAATCCCAGCTGTTACAACAGATCCAATTGAAACGCTGGAAATACCTGCGATGCCAGAATTAGAAATTTCTCTCGACATCCCTGAAATTCCAGAACTAGAAGTCTCTCTTGACATTCCAGAGATTCCAGCATTAGAAGTTTCTCTTGAAATTCCTGAACTAGAAACACCTGAATTACCAGGCATACCTGCGGTTCCAGAGCTAGAAGTTTCTCTTGACATTCCTGAGATTCCAGAGCTAGAAGCTTCTCTTGACATTCCTGAACTAGGATTCGGCTTAGTACCAGCACCAGGCTTTCCAGCCCTACCACCTGCTTTACCAGATGGCAATGTGGAACCTGGCATAAACATGACTCACATGGTCACGTTCACAGATCGATTCTGTGATCCAGTCTCACCGTTTCAAACTGTCTTCCATGTAGAAAACGGAACTGCCTTAGGTGATCTAATGCCACCTGACCCGACTTGTCCGACAGAAGGTTGGATTTTTGGCGGATGGGTAACAATGCTTTACCAACTCCCATTCACATCAATCACAAATGTTTATACAAATTTAGTCATTTACCCAATTTGGCTTGAAGCAGAGGAAGAGACAACTGAACCGACTGAGCCAACTGAAGAGCCGACTGAGTCAACTGAAGAAGAGACAACTGACCCAACAGAAGCTCCGACTGAGCCGACTGAAGAAGAAACAACAGAAGCTCCAACTGAGGAAGAGACTACTGAAGAGCCGACTGAGCCAACTGAGGAAGAGACAACGGAAGCTCCAACTGAAGAGCCGACTGAGCCAACTGAGGAAGAGACTACTGAAGCTCCAACTGAAGAACCGACTGAGCCAACTGAGGAAGAGACTACTGAAGCTCCAACTGAAGAACCGACTGAGCCAACTGAGGAAGAGACAACGGAAGCTCCAACTGAAGAACCGACTGAGCCAACTGAGGAAGAGACTACTGAAGCTCCAACTGAGGAAGAGACTACTGAAGCTCCAACTGAGGAAGAG
>JGI24700J35501_10930394_pt1 | contig 13590 bp, 11 predicted proteins | sample TergutTh196P1_FD_35501 | JGI IMG/M metagenome (IMG submission 35501) | reverse complement strand
CACTCTATCAATGTGAAATTCCATACTAGCTACACTTGGACTTAACCTGGGCCTCCAGTGAGCATCCGAGGAATGAACACCTTAAGTACAGTATGCGCCAAGTACGCCTGAAACACTGCATTTTCTGGAATACTATAACATGTTAAGTATGTGCTATTCAGATTTGACCCCACAACAATATAAATAGGATGCAGGATTTACATAATAAAAATGCAGCATGTGAACATGATGATGGACAGTGAGATGTGAGTAGCTGGTGCAAGATGCAGTCATGGCACATATCTAGGTAACTGCAAACTCTACAGATAGAGTGTAAAGAACCATGATAAACCTTAGGCAGATGATGTGCCCAGGATCAGAGCAGAACACCTTACGTTCCTGTGCCTAACTACCATGCCAAGAAGGGTACAAGAGGGCCATCAGAGTAACAAAGCAGGGTACAGAGAGCCACCAGAGAAACAAACAATACCATTAAATATGAATATCAATATTTTAAAACTCAAAAACATAAAGACATGTTTTGGGTCATACTCGACAAAAATTACATTCAATTAAAATGCATTTTAGCCAGAATAAGTCAATAACATGGAATGACAAAAATTTTGAAAAATTCAAAGCACTAATAATTTTCCACTGTCTAGGAAAATACTGTATATATACACTATTCATGTCTTCAGTGTTGCACTCATGGTGATTTAAAAATAATGGTCCCTGGTTGCCAATGGAAACTGAAATATTTTTGCAGGCGAATGATTGCCCATTTAGTGTTCAGGAGTTGGCTTCTGAAGTTGTGGCACTGTCACACCAATCCCCATGACAACATTCCTCTTAATGGACAACATCCCTTGTATTTCATTAATTACCAAAATAATGAGAATACAGTCCAGCACAACTATTATTACAAAAACAACAAATCTTCTTAAAATAAGGCCAATTTCATATCATTATTGCATGATTTCATGAAATGATAGCTCATCCTTACAGTTGATATACAAGTGATTAATTTATTAAATATACACCTTACTGTAGCATGATCAATTATATCCACGCTTAAAAAAACTTGATACTCTGTCACATGTAAGAAATTTTATATGTAATTAAAAATAATATTAGAATTTTAAAATGTGTATAATTATAATGTATAATGCTGTTATCATTCAGTACATTATGGTTCTGAGACCCAGTAATATAGACTCATGCACAGATTTATTTAAGAAACTTAATATTTTACCTCTTCAATCAAAATATATGCTTTCCCTTCTACTTGTGGTCAATAATAAAGATAACTATGAAGAAAACTCAGAGATTCACAGCATAAATACTAGACAAAACTCCAACCTTAATCAAATATATCAATGTATCAAAAAGGAATATACTATTTTAGCATCAAGGTCTTCAACAATCTCCCTTCCCATACCAAAAACTTGTCAATAATACCAAACACTTTAAATCAGCATTAAAAAGTTTCTTATATTCTGATTCCTTCTACTCCCTCAATGAATATTTTAATGTAAATAAAGAATGACAGACTATGGTTCATTTTCTTAATCATTCCTTTTGAACTAATTTATTATTATTATTCAGTCTTGAACTGAAGGTTTTAATGAACTGGCACACAAATTTCATCATGTACTTTTTACGTTTTGTACGTTTACATTATATAGTTTTGTTTACATCTGTTTGCCTTGGTGTGTATACAGTGGTTTTAGGCTAATTGTGGTTATGGTCAGGCTAAGAACTATGTTCACTAACATCTAACTGAAATATTTTTTATTTATTGTGTTGACTTGTTCCATATCCAATATGTTTTATAACCTCTCATGGATTTATAGAATGTATGAGAAATATATAAATAAATATGTTTCCTTTTTCTGTCATCCCATGTTCTAATATTTCAGAGGATACGCAGACCTTTCAATGAATCTGTTGTGTATTTTTAGTGATATAATAAAAGTACCCATAACATATTAATGTTTTATGACTACGATGGTTTTTATGTACATCTGATCCCTGATGTCATGCACAATTCAATCTAGTTTACAGTTTGGTATATATTACTTTGCTGGAATGTTAGGTGTGTCGTGTATGTGAAGGTCCACTAGGTGTCAACATACAGGATGAATTAAAGCTGCCAATGCAAGCATTTAAACAGATGGCCCTCAAACACAGTCAGCCCCAGTGCCACACCAGTTTTAACAACTATATTATGTAATGAAATTCCACAATTTTGGCCTACATTAAGTAACTCAATTCATCACCTTTACATACCTAAAAAGAATGAGGGTTACACAAAGCATTGTAATTAATATATTTTATACTAAACCACTTATTTTTACCTAAAATCTATGGTGGCTGATAAATAACTATTATAAAACTAGACATAAATATGCAAGTATAAAGTCACTATTACAAGTGTGCTTGCGTAATAAGGACCAACAAGATGCACTTTTCTTTCTTAATTCATTTTCAATAATCTATCCTCTTCTCTATGTACTACACACATCTGACTTACGAACATCCAGGGAAACTATATTAGGCACATTTGCGGATGACTCAGCAATATTTTCAACTCATGAAGACCCTACAGTAGCCTCACTTAATCTTCAAAAGCACTTACACATCATCGAAAAATGGCCAAAGAAATGGAAAATTAAGGTTAACGAATCCAAGTCATCGCACATAACGTTTACCCTCTGGAAAGGCCACTGCCCCGCAGTCAACATCAACCAAACTATCATACCTCAAACAGAAGCAGTAAAATACCTAGGACTACACTTCAATTGCAGGTTAAATTGGAAAGAACACATCGTCAGAAAAAGAAAACAAATTGACTTAAAAACAAAAGAGATCAACTGGTTACTAGGAAAAAAATTCCCATCTATCTACAGAAAACAAATTACTCATCTACAAAGCAGTAATCAAACTTATATGGAGCTATGGAATAGAACTGTGGGGTTGCACCAGCAAGTCCAACATAGTCATCAGAGATCCCAATCCAAAATTCTCAGTGCCATAGCAAATGCACCCTGGTATGTAATAAATCATACTCTACATACAGACTTCAACATCCCTTATGTGATGTCATCCATGAAAGAATCAATAAACATCACATCAAACTGGAAGCCCATCCCAATCCACTATTGGAGCCACGACTACAACCTATAAACACTAGGAGACTAAAACGATGCTGGCCTTTAGACTTGGCACCTCAGGTGACATAACTGGATGAATACCGTACCAGGTCATAATAATACATGGTATCATAGCGTACTTTGTATAATCATCACATTAGCTTATAGATTGTACTCTTTCTGATTGCTAATAAATAAATAAGTAAATAAAAATAATCTATCCTCAACATGTTTCAAATAGATTAACTATTCATCATTAGGAGGCAGTTACTGTATATGCAGCATATGGTATTTACCATGCATCTGCATTGACTGGTTGCTAATACAATCAGAGTGGATATGGTAAATACCATATGCTGCATATACAGTAACTAACTCCTGATGAATAGTTACTCTATTCAAAATGTGTAGAGGAAAGATTACTGAAAATAAATTAAGAAAGAAGAGTGCATCTTGTAGGTCCTTATTAGGCAAGTATATCACGATACACGGTCCACAGAATGTGAAATTTGTCAATACTATAAGTTATAGTAAAAATAACATTAAATATATCTCAGGCTCCATAAGAATACACTTATTACAAAAAGAGATGAGATCTCAAAACTTTCTTTCTTACCAATAATACATCTGTGACTATTTCCTCAGTACTTCTTAGGCACATTCACATAGTTGCAAAAAGTGCTTATTACCTTCATCAAGGAGGTATAACTGTCACACAAATGCACCACAGCATTACATTTAGGTTCATTTCCCATCTTGCTTGTTGGACGTGGCCTGAAGATGGCTTGTAATCTGAGTTACAACATGTAGCCAAGTATATTACCAATTCTCATATTTCAATGAAGTGTAGTGTTAAACTGCACTAGCATCGCTGATTCTTAGGACATTTAAGATGAAAGGGTAAACAGTACCCAAAAATATTCTGTCGTAACCAAGAATTGAAAATGCCTCTTTTCAATTTTATTTCCCTGTCATTATCTTATAACTGGCCTGTGGGTGTTTCAGACAAACACTATGATAAGCGGAAGAAATTACTCTTACATTCCAAATACAGGCACCAGAAAATAATCTAACATTTTCTGGCAACCAACAATTTTGAACTGCTGCCAGATTTTAAAAATTTGTCACCCCTGCTCACAGTAATAACCTCAATATGCATTAACACATAAAACAGAAGGCCCACTTGTAAAATGGACAAAACGTTACCCAGTGAAATGACCGTGTGCTTGCAACTCCCAGTCACAACAAGCATTCATTCTACTGCACTAGTTTGCAGTGCTCACAGTTACATCATTTTTGAGATACTAAATTATGACAGATATAATTTGCTAAGGCATATACAATATGCATCAACTAGCTCTTCTTCAAACACTTCAGTCATAGAATTTTCATTATGTATGACTATCAGCATTCCACATCCTTTACTTTAATCAACACTTGTATACACACTGTTTTAAAAACAATAAAATCATATAATTTTCAAAATAAAGGGTTAATTAAGACATCTTATCTCAGGTCATAGGTTACAGAAAGAAAAGAATAGAATAACAATATAACATCACTGAAAGAAACACAGTCACAGCAATGCCATAAACAAAAATGTTGAAATATGGTAGTGCTATTGAATAAAACAATTCCATGAGAGTGGAATCAGAAAAAATGAGACTTCTCTTATCTTTAATGGATGTAATAACAACAAATGATAATGAATTACAAACACTATAAAAATTAAATGTTGCAAACATTATGTAAAAATAGAGAGTAGAAAAACAGTTGGCTGTAACATATAAACAAAACAAGTGAACAATGCTAAAGCATGAATCAGAACACAAACCATTTGAAAACAGAGCACAGCAGCCCAAAATAAAAAGGATAGAGTGACCATCTCTACAACAAGGATTTAGAAACAAATAATTACACCCAATTCTGCACTCCAGTCAGCCTTAGTAACCCTGGTGCCTCTACCAATTCTATTTTCTACACTGTGTACATCATAAGTTATGTTATACATTGAAATATCAATGTTAAACAATAAGGGAGATGCAAGAATTTACTTGTTCCTTACGTGGTGAACCTGCCATCACATACTGACCATTCTATAAACTCAGTATATCCTTACAAAGCAATAACCAATTGCAGTAGGCAAATTAACTAAAATGGTTTACATTATGGCTAGTAACCTAAAACGAAGCCCAAATTCTGTGACAGAAAGAGTGTTTAGAATATAGCAGTGGGTACTAGGTCCAGTAATTGTTAATAAAACTTCTGTACTGTTGCTTCTGCTACACATATCTTACAGAAGATGCAACTGGAATGGTACCATTGCATCTATCATGCACACACTCTATCTGTATTGCAATGGAACACTCACCAGTTGTCTTGGTGAAGATTCTCTGCTGTGGATCCAAAGTTATCATGCATGGCCAGAACGGATAACCAGAAACACGAGCCCATGCAAGGTCTCCAATTACCCAGTCACAACCAGGCACCTTTTCTGCACACACTGATATTTCAGAGCTCCTGCGTGTTTTATCTGTTACCACACTCTCTACTCCCTCTCTCACATTTTCTGCTGCGGAAGTGGCTTCAAGTTTTGTTGGAAAACTTTCAACACAATCATTCTCCATATCTGATTTCTCTGATTTCACATTTGAAATACCTAGGTTTTCAGTATTTGTATTTCTATTTGACTTTTCCAGTTCGGTGTTTCCCTTGCTTCGTCTATCTTTCTTCACAAAGATATCATAGAGTCTCTGCCCCTTTTGACGAACCTTTGCCAATTCCACAGGTGTTGCAGACACTGGTGATCCTGCACCTTTACCTGGGCTTTTATTTGGACTATGACCAAGTATAGCTGCAACCTTCTTGTCAGTTGGAAGGAAATCTTCAGGTATTTTTGGTTTATGGGTCCTACCATACCGGCTTCTGATAACAGACGGAGAAACGCTGCTCACATCCGATTGGTTTTGTGTTACACAATCTGAGGCTACCTCCAAGCCTTCTTCTACATGCCTTCTCTTTTTACTTGAGTGAAGAGTCTTAGAAGCAACATCTAAAGAACATTCATCTTTCTTAGATACAATTCCACCCAAGCCTGCCAATGTATTATCACCATCATTGATTATTTTTGGAGGTGGTTCCTCCAAAGACGGGTCATTTTCTCCCATTATGGGTCATATAAAGTAGTCACGTTCTGGTTTTACTTCTCAGATGCAGGCCAATCTGCTAACAAAACACAAAGAGAAGCACATATAAACGCTAGGACTCTACAAAAATTATTCCCATAAATCTGTATTAAGGCAATTTAAAACATTTAACCTGAAATATCTGTCAAACAACGGTCAAATTTATCGTTTCTACAATACTGCCAATGATCGACCATCGCACCAACATTACTGTAAGCATCACTTGCAACACCCTATTCATATATCCTGGATTCCTTATCACACTAAATACACGGTAAGATTTTGTCTATTATAAATATAACGTCATATACAGTTCTCTAATAAATAAATTACACAAAACTGGAGGACCAGTGTTTCATACTCAAGTAAAATTCATTAGTATTCAAATGGCAGTGCCTGTTCCAAGCATGAATAGCTCCTTATCACATAGCACAATTTAATGAACCTTTTCATTGTTTTATAACGATTATGAACACACCGTGCTAATAAATTAGCTCTGTGCAGTTTTAAATACCACCTCTGGCAGCCCACAATATCTTCTTCCTAACCAAAACAAACCAAACACTCACCAACTGCAATGCAACCTGCAACTATCTACCACCGTCAACTAGGACACCGCGGAGTCCACGGTGGAGTCCATTACTTTCCCGCGTTATTTTTACTCAACTTCATTGGTGGGTTTAAAATTTTCCTTGCGATCATTGACGGCATAGACTCTAGATCACTCATGGACCCACCAAGATTGATATTATGTTCTATAAATTCATCAGCCTGATTGCAGTTACAATTTTACACTATAAACACTGCTGCAGGAATATTCCGTTTATTTTTCGTATTGAGCTATACAAAATGACGAAAAGCGCCCTTAACGTATGAAACACAGAACTAGTACAAACCACGCGAACAAAGCATCCCGTATTGAATTGCGATCCATGATACATAGTACAGTTTCCAACTGGTACATTCTTCTTTAAAGAAGCAATAAATGTCTGATCAGAAGAAAACCCTAGCACTTACAAAATCGCGACGCCCATTTTAGGCATGTAAATAATGGACCTTATTCTCAAGCACTTGAATACAGTTCTAATTTTAATATTATCGTTCCAGTTATACCTAGGTCTCTCTTAGGTCTCATCCACGGTTTTCCAATTGTAATTGTCTATGCAATTCTTGTTTCTACGTGCTTGCTGTATCTCTTGTCCATGCGACACATTGCTAAGAACTGGAACATTAGCAGATGCAATGTACAAACAGTCAAAATGCGCCAGGAAATTATGCCACTCAAAAGCATTTCATTGCATAGTCTGAAACTTAAACTGTTGTTTTTAATACAAAAAAATAAACCTCATGTAAACGTGATCTGAAATGCATTTTTGCTGCCGTTACTAATGCTTCATTATATGTATTCAGCAACAAATTCCGAGGTGCACAGATGTTGATAAACTACTAGTTGCTCAGCTAACCAAAATCTCCTCGTAATTTGGATCCACAGGTTAATTACCACATTCACCAGCATCTGGAAGGGGTCCCAATTCCAAGTCAAATATATCCATTACACTCCCTCCCATGCTATTTCTACCAGGAACCATATTAATATTATCAACCCTTCTGAGCCTAGGTCTTGCATATAGACCCTTTCCTTCAGGTTTTCTGACCGGAAATTTGCATGCATTTCTTTTTTCTCCCTTACAGGTTGCTGACTATCTCATGCTAATAAAATTTAGTGAAGAGTACAAACTACAAAGACCTCATTATGCAGTTGCCCCTAACTCCTTGTTAGTTCTTTCATCTTCCATACAAAAGATTTCCTCAATCCCTTTTTCTTAAACACCCTTGTTCTATGTTCTTTGCTGAACATTAGAGCCAAATTCACATCCATACAAGCAAGGGATGATATTAAAGTTTTTCATACTTCAAAATTTTCATATCTCTATAGCACTTTATTTTATGACATCCTCAAATGCAAGGCTGGAAGAACTTGGGCGCAGTGCCCCAGATGCTCCAAGGCCTGAAAAAAAAAAGTTCAGTTTTCACAACAAAATATGCTCTATGTCTGTAGGTCATTTTTTATTTCAGTAACTGCACATTTTATATTCCATGCAGATTTAAATATTTTGTGAGTCTGTGTGTTTAACAGGGGAAAAAAAAGGCAACTGCAAAATATGCACAAAGAACACCAAACTAATTGAATCTGTCATTACAAAAAGACTGTGATAACTACTGTTTATGACTTCATGTGGGTCAACACTGATGCAGAGCCTAACCAGGAACATAGTTTTAGTTTAACATAATTTTTTGGAATGTTATAAAAGAAAGATAAATAAAAATGAAGGCCAGTGTAAGAAATTTCAGGGCCAAATACGAAATAAGTTTAGGGACCCTACCTATGTATAGTCACGAACTGACATTGCAGATATATCAATAGAAGAATTTGCATACATTGAAACATATAAAAAAGAGATACAAAATACAACCAGTCTTGTCAGCATCCCCTAAATAGTGGGGTTTCATGCAACCACGTATGTTGCATTGATGTGACTGCAAAACATTCAATGTACAGACAAATGGACAGAATAGTATACAGTGGAAAAAAGTAGTTCATTGCCTTCGAATGATAAATTGTATTCTAAATTATGAAATTCGTATATATGGACCCATTCTATTATCATTCTTATTTATATTTGCTGTACATACAAGCATGTGCTTCCATTTATAATTTTCAGGGCAAAATCAGACTAGTTACAAATTAGTGGGAAAATTTAATCATATACAGTATGACTTAAGACCACTTCTGTAACTGCTTGCATTTCGATGATGTAATCAATATAGTATGCAGTGTGATCATCAGAAGCGCCACAGCCCACAATGAACCTCAGCTTCCTATAATTTGCACTACGATACAAATAATAGCAGCAGCAGCAGCAGCAGCAGCAGCAGCAGCAGCAGCAGCAGCAGCAACAACAACAACAATAATACCAAGTCTCCAGTTTAGTATCTGATCAACAGCTCTGAAATCTGATAAGTAACTGCAAGCCCTATACTGGCCGAGGTCAATGCACAGCCCTTCGTAGTAAAGTTTATGCCCCTGCGTGCTGAATAACATGAACAATAGCGGTGAAGAGAATTTACATAATACAGTTATTGAAAACCATTATGTCATACAGGGAAAATGAAAGAAAGTTTCCTGAATCGTGCTGCCTTCCACAGCAACAGCAGCAAAGTTATGTGTAATGAGTCGGTGTTGAACAAAACAAAAACAGTAGGAACCTGGATTGATGCTCCTTACTGTTATTTGTGTTACCATTACTAGCATAGATTATTAGATAGTGTTGCTCTAGATGGATCGATGCATCTTGAGCGGAGGTTAAGACGGCATGGAGCTATACTTCCACGGTCCCGCTATCCCTGTATACGTAGGGACTTCATTGTGAATAAATCTCATGCAGTGTCGGAAAAGAGGGAGCTACTATAACTCACGAGCTTTGGAAGTCAAATTTGTTTAAAACTGATAAGTGAGCGTATTAATTCAAATCGTTTTAATTTCTTATGGTCTCTACCACGGGTCGTATCCAACAGTCAACTCTTGTTAGATAATCCGAGATATCCAGTCGGGCTGTACATGTACTCCATGGCCCTACTCGTCTGCGAAGTTCATATCCGTGGTATTAATCGTCGTAGCCACAGATTATGCATATAGCATTCACTGGCAGCGCCATTTATATTAAGGGACGGGTATAAACCCCTTCGTCTGAACCATGGACCGTGGTGACCACAGATCATCTTGTGGTGACAGACACCGTACAGGACCCTGAGCAGCGAGTTCAGCTGTGGTGGATTACTAGCCTGGAGGATCCGAGCCTCGGATAAGAGTTGCGTTTGAAGTTTGGTCGTATTGCAGTTTAGTTTCTAATTGCTGGAACGTGTAATTAGAAAATGTATGACGACGAAGGTAGAGTATCAGCGTGAATTGTACAATACCTATATTTCCTTGCCATTAGGCGAATTGTCCTTGACTTGTGCAATAACGTACCCGTCATTCTGGTACAGTGGTATTTCAACCCGTAAACAAACTGAAGATCCTCAGTTTACATCGTAGCCAGACGACGGATTTACGTAGTAATTTTTCGTGGCTCACCCCGCCAGACGAATTTCGTTTTAGGATCTTAAAATGAACCATGGTCATTTCCACGTCAATTCACCAGGCATTTTGCAAATTCCCATTGATGCTTTTGACACATGGTCTATAAATAAATTGTGAAATGATTAGAAAGCTCTTTACTTATAGTCTATTCAGACCTATTGTGTTATTGTCAGTAGTAATACATAGGTTATGTATGTCATGGATTATTGCAGACCAATATGAAGAAGACGATGCGGAAGAGATATCATCTGAATTGTGGCAAGAAGCATGTTGGATTGTCATCAATGCTTACTTTGACGAAAAAGGCTTGGTACGGCAGCAGCTGGACTCATTTGATGAGTTTATACAAATGTCAGTCCAGCGTATTGTTGAAGATTCACCACAGATTGATCTTCAGGCTGAAGCCCAACATACGTCTGGAGAAATTGAAAATCCTGTATGTTTATTGCTTTCCATATCTGCATAAATAGTATGCCTGGTGCACTGCCATAAGTGGCTATAAGTGTGCTTTTGTTGCACAGTTGCATTTGAATGATGTGGATGTTTTCCTTAATATCAGAGTGTGTGTTTGCTAAGGAATTCCAGAAACAGAAACCATTTTTCATTTCTCACCCAATTCATTACCTTGCATTCACCACTTCTGACATACTCTTCACCTGCAGTATGTGTCAATAGCCTAAAACTGTTTTTCCCACAGTCTTTTGTACATGGAGTTCACAGAAAGAACGCCCATGGAGCGATACTACAAAGTACTGTTCTATTCCCCCCCTCCTCCTCTTACTCTACCCATTCTATTTACAAGAATGTTTGAAGTGATAACTTTGACCAGTGACGTGCTTTGGGCTGGTTGTTATAGGTGTGAGAGGGGTTGGAGGGGAACACAAGTGGACATTAAAGTAAACCTTAAGTGGTATCATTTGCCCTGTATGTGGGACTTCTTTTTACAGCATTATGTCCTGAAATGACCTGTATTCTTTCCACCAACCATTGTACTACATTCCAAATTGTGTAGCTTGCATGTGACAGTAATATCAAGTGACCATTTATCGTGTAACTCACTGTAGCTCAAATTTGTATATTTAGATTATACTCATATCTTTGTCTCTGCAGCCTCGCTATCTGCTGAAATTTGAGCAGATTTATCTATCCAAGCCTACTCACTGGGAAAAAGATGGTGCCCCATCACCGATGATGCCAAATGAGGCACGTCTTCGGAACCTGACATATTCGGCTCCACTGTATGTTGATATTACAAAAACAATTGTTAAAGATGGGGAGGATCCAATAGAAACACAACATCAAAAGACCTTTATAGGTTAGTGTACTTGTGTTTTATGTTAGTGGCCAATTACTTGGACTTCTTATGCTGACACAGTGTTTTGTTGTTAGAAGATAATTTTCATTGCATTTTAATATACTTTTATATCTGTATGCAATAAATTTGAAATTTGTGGCAGTTTAAGTTATTTAACTTTATGTTATTTGTATTGTGATCTTGTGGGTTGTAACGCTTGTCATCTGGTGGGTGATTACCAACGTTTTGGAGGAGCATTGTCTTTCACACTTCAACCCTGAAGCTGAACCCCAAACCTTCTGAAATATTGGTATCCCTTTACCAGATGGCATGATGTCATAACCGAGAAGGCCACAGCATTTATATTTTATCACTATGAAAACTTTAAATTGTAAGTAACTAAAACAGTCCATTTAATGTATTATCATTTCTAATTACCACAGTCAGCAGAGTTGTTACATTCAGATCAGAATCATTGTTTGCAAGTAGTTAGTACTTTGTCTTACACTATAAACAATACAGAATCCCGTGCAGTCCACTGTCTTGGTGAAAGTCATCTTCAGTTTTGATATTCATGGTCTTATATGCTACTTAGGTTTCATTTATTGCAACAGCTAGAAGTCTGCTGATTCTTTAGTAGTGCCATTAATGAACCAAATGTTACCTCAGTTAAAAAAGCCTTATTTGCTCAAAGTTGCAGTTTTTTTATGATAGTCTTAACCCTTTGGGGTCCAACGTCTAGTTACGCTCGACAGTGCGTTCCCTTGCACGAGGTCCAACGTCGAGCTCGGCTCGACACGTTATATTGCTATGCTTTCTGTCGTTTTCAAGAAGCTCATGCCATCTATTATGTGCTGTATGATCTCCTTGGAGGTTGAGTTGATCTTTCCCTTAGGCAAATGAAGGTGTCACGCTGATGCTAGTTTATAACATTGTAATAAAGAGAACGTCATATGCGACCTTTGCCGCCATTATCAGCTGGTTTTGTGCAGCTGTTTGTGTGTGGGTGGCAGAAGTGTTTTTAGTGTCATACATTGTAGTTCTTTCTACAGTAAAAATAATAAATTGCCATTGGATGAAGGTGCTATAAGGAGAGAATTGGAACACAGTGGCAATGATGAAGATTTTTTATGTGATTTGGATGAAGAATTTCGTGATTTATCAAGCAAGGAAGATAATGGTATAAACCAGGTATCTCAGGCTGAACCATCATGTAAGTAAGCAAGAATTAGTGTCAGAACATTGTCAGTGGACCCGGAAGATTCTGAAGAGGAAATTGGTGTGGAAAGGACAGAGACATGTGATAAAAAGTGACAGTGACAGTGAAACAAATGTTTCTGTTGGTGGTGGAAGTGGTTGTGGTGGAGGCGATGATGGGGAATCCGTGTCTATGTTCTGGCAGACTCTGCCACCAGCTTTGTCTGCACCTTCATCCCATACCATGGCAAAATCACCACAAAAAGCCTCATCAAACCAGATCTTCCTTTTACTTCCCGAATTGTTCTTCAACTTTTCCATAATATCAGACAGACATGGCCTGACATCAACGGTTACCACATTTTTAGTGACCAATTTTATACAAGCCCAACACTTGCCAGTGAACTAAGTAAGGTCAGGTGCCGCCTCACTGGAACTGTCATGAATAACAGGAAAGATGTTCCTGCTGTCATGAAAAAACCAAAGCTAAAAAAAGTTGAAAAGTTAGCATACAGAAATAATGAAAACAACCTACTGCTGACTTAGCGCGACAAACGTTTGGTGACAATGCTAAGCACTTGGAGTACATCCAAATCAGAGCCTGTCAGGAGGGAAGTAAGAGGCAGAAAAGAAGAAGAAATG